>OLOF01000079.1_pt1 | contig 77375 bp, 77 predicted proteins | sample 1643121 | NCBI WGS metagenome assembly OLOF01 (sample SAMEA3136677, study PRJEB25190) | human gut metagenome | biome: human gut; feature: human-associated habitat; material: faeces | place: Austria | collected 2013
TAGGGTATAACTATTCTTTTACATTCTATACATTAACTACTAAAGATAACATATTAATTTATCCTCGTAATATTTTCTAAATAGGTAGGAACTGCAAAATAAGTTCTTTCTTTATGTAACTGCATTGCATCCATTCCAAAACTATATGTTTCGCTTACCTGAACAATTTTTTCATCATTCAATTGATTGCCAAGCTCCTTTAAGTGATCATTTATTTTACTTTTATGATCCTGAATCCCCTGACTCTTAATTCCTATTAATAATTCGTCCATTGGAATTTCTTTTTCGAAATCTGTCAGATCAATCTGCAAATTCAAATAAAATTTACGAATAATCTCTTCTTTATTTTTCTTCTGATCATCACTTTGTTTTATTACTTTATTATGAACTTTATTCTTCCTTTTCTGCTTTTTATGGTTATTACCGTCTGTTTTATTGCTCCAAATTTCCCAAAAAGGTCCACCTGCATCTGCTATTTTAGAATTCTGTATAATAAAAGCAAGATCATATGTTTTTTGTGATCTTACCCTACTTCCAACATCTGCCACTTCAACCATACCTTTTTTATTTATTGTTAATAATGATATAAAATGGCCACCATTTGTAAAATATCCTGGTCCCATCAATCCCACAACCATATGCCCCGATCTTAAAGCTCTTTCAATCTCCTTTTCATTTTTATAGAGTCCTCTGCATTGCAAATTCCAATGACTTGCCATCGCAGGAATCGCACTATGCAGTGAACCAGAAGAAGAATAATATCCTTCCTTTTTAGCCCATCCTGCAACAGTCACTGGACTTACAAACTTATGCGTTAAATTAGAAATACAGACTGCAACCGCTGTCGGTCCACAGCCTGCTGATCGTAATGACAAATTATTGTTATTCCAAATAGAATCTGTTTGATTAAAATATATATAATCTCCTATATATTCTTTTTGATTTTTTTGTTTTTTTATGATTTCATTTTTGGAATCAACGTTTTTTTCAGCAATCTTTTTTTTCTTATAATATCTTTCTTTTGATTTTTGCCTTTTCCTTCTGCTTGAAGTTTCATCTTTTTTATGTTTCTTTGAAATTGTTACCTTATTTTCTACCTTCGTTGTGTTATTTTTTAATTCTGATTGATTCTGTTCTGTTGTTACTTCTTCTGTTGTTGATATTATAGCTGTTTCTGTTGTTGCTTCTGTCACAACATTCTCTTCTGCAGCAATTATGTCTACATCACAAAAAGCCATCATTCCGGCAAAAAACGTAGCCATTGCTATTGTCATTACTCTTCTTCTCATTTTATCCCTCAGTTCAATTCTGATAATACATTTCCAATGCTTTCTCAATAATCTTATCTATTTCATCTTGTTTCTGTCCTGGTTTAAAATATTTGTTTAATATCTTTTTACTTACTTTAATTGAAGTTTTTTTCGGCTTTACCTTTACTTCTTCAGAAATTTTTCCATTTAAGATTTCAAACAATGTTTTATCATTTAGATGTTGTCTTTCTGACACCGTCTTGATTTTTTCAGACATTTTCTTATCAATTTTTTCATCATTTTCTTTTATATAATCTGCAATTAGATCCTGATAAATAGTAGAAATAAATGAAAGATCCACGGCTACCTTTACTCCAATCTTCCCATTATCTAATGCCTCTTTTAATTTATCAGTTAATTGATAAATTCTTAAATATCGTTGAATAGAACTTCGACTTAAGTTAAATTCTTCATCTACACTCTTGGTAAGATCATCTGGATTTAAATCTGTCCTTCTTCCCTGTCGTTTTAAAACCTCATTCCTCCGATAGATCAATTCAGCTTTTTCAGATTGTTTCATTTTTTCGAATCCATGCTGCAAATTTGAATCCATAAATAACAACTCTGCTGTATCATCATCCAAATCATCATTGATCAAACATGGTACTGTATTCAATCCTGCCAGTAATGCCGCATCTCTTCGATGGTGTCCCAGGATAATTTCATATTCATCATTTTCATTAAGTGGACGAACAACTAAAGGCTGAATGATTCCATTGATTTTTACAGATTCTACAAGATCTTCTAAATCCTGTTTCGAATATCTGTTTTCTCCTAAATTTCCTTTATGATAATCTTTAAGGTGACTGATTTTTAATTCAGTCACCTTATCTTTTGTATCTTCATTAAAATCTTGCGGTAATCCAAACATTTCTCCTAATGGTTTTAATCTTTCTGTCATTTCTGTCATTTTGCTAATACCTCCTGAGCCAATTTCTTATATGCAATAGCTGCATCTGAATTTTTTTCAAACCCTGCAACCAACTCATGCTTACTGAGCGATTTCCCCACTGCAATTCTTTCTGGAATCTGACTATCAAATATATTTAAACTTTCATAAGCATCTCTAACCATCTTGATAATCTGTCCAGATAAGTTGTTTCTCTTATCTACTCTAGTAATCAAAATTCCATCTATTTTTAGACTAGGATTCAATTTTCGTTTCGTCATTGCTACTGATCTTAATAATAATTCCATACCTTTCGCAGACAAATATTCTGCTTCTACTGGAATAATCACACTATCCGCGGCAGTTAATGCATTAATTGTTAACATTCCAAGTGATGGTCCACAATCAATTAGAATATAATCATAGTCTTTCTTATATTTTGCTAATACAGTTTTTAAAATCTGTTCTCTACAAGTGGCGTTAATTAGAAAAAGCTCCGTAGAAGCCAACACAATACTTCCAGGGAGCAAATCCATTCCATATATATTAATCATAATATCTTCTTTATTTAGTAAGTCTCTATCCTCAATTTCTAACTGCATCAAATCTGCAATCGATGGAATATTTTCATCAAATTGCCCTAATGCAATAGTCAATGATGACTGCGGATCAAAATCAACTAGTAAAACCTTATTTCCTGCCTTTGCCAATTCTGCCCCCAGATTTAATGTTGTTGTTGTCTTTGCTACTCCACCTTTCTGATTAACAATTGCAATTACTTTTTCTTTCATAGTGTTTCTCCTTTTTTATATTTATTTAATTTATAATTACTAACATATTTTATAAAAATCAGGGAATCCAATGGTTGGGGAGTATACTTACAATTTGTAAGTAAAAATAAATACAAATAATAAACTAAATAAATATAAATATTGGATTCCCTAATTATAAGGGGATGCCCGTATAAGGCCGATAGCTCAGCCATCTTAGATATAAAAAAAGCACATATCTTGTATGTGCTTTTTTTATATCTAAAATTTTATAATTGTGATGTGCTTTAAATGTGCCATATCGAAACCGATATACCTATATCAGTTAGCACCCCACAAACATTTTTATATGGCATCGCAAATCGCTGCGACAAATACCGCATCGAAGCTCCTAATTCCCCATCTGGACCACCATACTGCGTAATGATCAATTGTGCCATCTTGGGATCTGTTCGTTTGATATTTACCGGAAACTCCAATCGTTTTTCATAATTCCACATATCAACAACCTCCCCTCTTCATCCATGGCCAAGAATCCGTTGCCCATGTAAAATGATCATCTATATCTGCACTATCAATCGTCAATGGTTCAAAATTTCTCGCATATTCTTTTAATGCCTGCTTTCTTGCCTTCTGATATTGATTAAAATGGTCCATTGCTTTTTTGTCATTTGGGTGTGTATCAAGATACAGATTCGTATCAATCAATGCAAAGCTGACTGCATCAATATAATTTAACAACTTTTTCTTATCATACTGATTCATTACCGGCACGCCCCTTTCCCATAAAATGGTTTATTCAACTCTGGAAAGATCGTTCCACATTGTAATCCTTCTTCCGGACTATAAATCCTGCTCCAATACTGCCATGGAACATACTGCATAGCAACCGGCATAGAATCCACTCCACCATGCCGATGACCATGCTCACACATTCCTGATGATCGATCACAATAACATTGATTCATCTCTATTTTCCTTTTCTTCTTTTATACTATCATGGTATGTATACAAAAAAGAAAAGTGCTTTGAAATTTTAAGTTGTATAATGGAAATGTATCGAGTATTCATAAAAACACAAAGAAAGATAGAGGTACGAAAAACGAATTCCATTGACGGATTTTTTGCAAAACGCTGATCCGCCAACACTCCTGCACAACTCACTGCGTTCAAACAGTGCCCGTGTTGGCTGCGATTTTGCAAAAAATCCTATGGAATTCTACTATTTCGTACCTCTATCTTTCTTTATGTTTTTATGAATACCTGAAGACATTCTCGTATAAAATTAAGTATTGTATGTTGAACGTTATCGGTTTTCAAATTTTTTAGTAACAGACAAATGTTTATTATAAATGCCCATACAGTAAAACATACACACTGTGTAGTGGTTTGAATAACGTAAATTATTTGAATATTATAAAAAGAGATCATGTGTTGGCAACCGTACGGACACGTCTGCACTTAGCGAGTGGATGGTCATTAGACCATTCAGGAGCTTAGTACAGCTACGTGGGAGTCCGAACGCGAGTGGGTTGCAAACATATGATCTCTTTTTATAATATTCCACCAATAATTTTCGTCATTCAAATCACAATTTAATCATTGAGGCTTTTTGCTTCTTCAAATTCTTTCACCATAACATCGTTAGGTTCTTCTGTACATAAACTAACTACGATGATCAGAATAGAAGATACGATAAATGCTGGTAACAGGCAGTAGATTCCAAAAATTCCACCTAATTTTCCCAGAGTCACTGGCCATACAAGTGCAATGATACCTCCACTTAACATTCCAGCGATTGCTCCTTTTAAGTTTGTTCGTTTCCAGAATAATGCAAACAGTGTTAATGGACCAAAGGCTCCACCGAATCCTGCCCATGCATTTTCTACTAGTCCGAATACAGAACTGTTTTCATCCATTGCGATAAAGATACCGATCAATGCGATCACGATCGTTGTGATCCTTGAAACTAACAATACCTTTTCTTCAGACATTTCTTTCTTAAATAATCCTTGGAATAAGTTCTTTGATACGCAGGATGATGCAATTAAAAGCTGCGAATCAGATGTACTCATTGTTGCTGCAAGAATTCCTGATAAAATAACTCCTGCCATAAATAATGGAATCAGTCCTTTAAATAAATGTGTTGTCATGTAGATAAAGATTCTCTGATTTCCATTGCCAGCTAATTCTGCTACATTGGGATAAAGTGCTGCTCCTGTAAATCCGATACATACGGCTACACTTAAAGAAATCAATACCCAGATCATTGCGATATTTCTTGATTTCTTTACTTCTTGTGGGTCACGAATCGCCATGAATCTTACAAGGATATGTGGCATACCAAAGTATCCAAGTCCCCATGCAAGTCCGGATAAGATTGGGATCACACCCTGTGATACTGCACCTCCTGTTGCTGGATCATGGTACTTCATAACATCAAAGAATCCTTCCATTGCCTGACCGTGTGCAATAACATTCGCTACTCCGCCTGCATTCACAACTCCAACGATCAGTACGATCACAATGGCAAATGACATTAATAATCCCTGAATCAGGTCTGTTGTACTTGCTGCTAAGAATCCACCCATGGATGTATATAATACAATAACGATCGCACAGACGATCATACTCTTCTGATAATTTAATCCAAATACAGAGTTAAATAATGTACCACATGCAGCAAATCCTGATGCGGTGTATACTGTAAAGAAAATAAGGATCATGACTGCAGAAATACTGCTTAAGATCTTCTTATCATCTTTAAAACGATTACTGAAAAAGTCTGGCACTGTGATCGCATTATCTGCTACTTCTGTATAATGACGTAATCTCTTTGCCACGATCTTCCAGTTTAAGTATGTACCAAGGATCAATCCGATTGCTGTCCATCCTGCCTGGCTGAATCCTGTTGCGTATGCAAGTCCAGGAAGTCCCATCAACAGCCAGCTGCTCATATCAGATGCCTCTGCACTCATTGCAGTAACCCATGGTCCAAGTCCTCGTCCTCCAAGGAAATAGTCTTCGGATGTCTTTGTCTTCTTACTGTAAATGACACCAATCCAGATAACCATTGCCATATAGAGAACCATTGCGATCAATATTGGTAATTTCATATGATTTCTCCTCTTCTTTATGTGTATTTATCTTCATGATCAAAGTCTTATTTGACCTGAATTTTGACATGATTGTTTATTTTATCACATTCTTTGGATTGATTCAAGAAAAAGACAATTACTCGACACGCTCCGGCATGACAACAGCTGCCACAATATATAACAACAATCCTGTTCCTGTTGTGCATAATGCTGCTGTAAGGATTCGTACCAAAGTTGGATCTACCTCAAAATATTCTGCTAATCCTCCACATACACCAAATAAAAAACGGTCTTTTCTTGATTTATATAATGTTTTCTTCATTTCCTTTTCCTCCATCTATCTGTTACTTTGTTTTACAATATTGTATTATCGAAATCGATCGTAAGATCTCCACTTCCACAATCTATATTAATCCATCTTAATGCATTGATATTTCGTTTTTTTAGATCATCTTCGAAAAGTATATCTCCAATCTTAACATCTCCATTTCCACAATCTATATTATAGTTATAATCTTTTTCTGTTCCTGCCATTGTCAATGTGACATCTCCAGAACCCAGATCAATCTCTGTCTTTGATGTTGTGATCGTTGTCAGATCAATATCTCCACTTCCACAGTCTATGTCAAGTTCGTCTGTGATATTCAAAGAATCTGACGCAATGTCTCCATTGCCACAATCCATGGAAACTTTCTCAAAGGTAACTCCTTTGGGCAGAATAACTGTGATCTCATCGTTTGATTGAAACCAAAACAATTTAAAATGTCTGCTCTTCTGCTTGATTTCAATCTCTCCATCTGACTTTAATATCACTGGCTCCCAGCTTCCTTTTTTCTTTATGATCAGATGATCCTGATTTCCATTTTGTAGCTTAACATTTCCACTTCCAATATCAATATTTAATTTTCGGATCTGATCTGCTCTTATATTTCGTTCCTCTGTCTGTAATTTACCGCTTGTCTTTCCTTCTGCATAATTTCGAATCTGTCTTGGATCTGCACCCATAACAAATGCTGCTATGATGCATCCGATCCCTGCAACAGCCGTTACTGATATTAATATCATGCATACTTTCTTAAATATCTTCAAACTTATTCACATCCTCTCCCAAAATTTCTGTTCCAAAATTCACGGATCTTTGCAATGATCCATGGAATAGCATTTGCACAGATCCATACAAGGGACCATAATAATAAAATTCCACCAGCGATCATCAGAAAACCGCCGCCCATCAACAATAAACCATATGGAACTGTCGTAAACATCTTATAAATTCCAGCACCAACCAACCCAAGTCCTCCAAACAACAATCCTGCACAACTGCCAAAAATTCCTCCTGCAATTCCAATCACAATGCCAAAAATACCAGGAATCAGCCAGCTTCCCACAAAGACAAGAATTAAGATCATCAAAATGATATTCCGGTTTCTTCTTCCCTTCATATGCCATCTGCTGCCCTGTTTGGCTTCCTTTTGTGAGTCTTTTCTGCCCATCTGCTGGTAATCTTCGTAAGTTTCCTGTCTGTATCCTTCTTCTGTATACTCACTGCTTGCCTGATTTCCCTGAACAGAATCACGGATCATCCTCGCGATCTTCTCTGGGGAACCAAGTTCCTTGATCACCTGTTCTTCTTTCTCTTCTCCTGCTTCCTCAAAATAATTTTCATAATATGCGATCGCATCTTCAATTTCTTCTTTTGGAAGATCTTTTAGTAAAAAAGACAATCTCTTTAAGTACTCCTCCCGGTTCATACTCTCTCTCCTCCTTCAAAAATTCCAGATATTCTCTGGGAATATTGTTTCCATTCTTCTTTATATAACGAAAGCTGTGCTATTCCCACAGATGTGATCTTATAATATCTGCGGTTCCTACCGCCGTATTGCTTATCATAAACTTCCAAGCAGCCATCCTTCTTAAGTCTCCTTAATACTGGATATAATGTAGATTCTGATACTTCTAACACTTCTCTTACATCCTGTGTAATCTTATATCCATACGTACCTTCTTGTTCTCTTGATACGACAGCCAGAACTACCGCATCTAACAGCGCAGCTCCTGTATTAAAAACCATTGGCATCCTCCTTACTCATATTATATGCCATATAATATTATATTTTTCATATTATGTCAACTCGCTGTAGATTTCTTATATAGCGTAATTTACATGAAAAGAAATCTGCTGTAACTAAAAAGAGACCATCACATATCTCTATGCAATGATCTCTGTAATATTTATTTTAAAACTGTTTTGAGCTGATTGACCGCTTCGGCACTTGTCTTGCTCTTTAGATCCTGATAGTCAAAGAATGCAAATCCATCCACATATTTCTTTCTTGCATACTGGACCTGTTTCTTCAAGACTTTTGTATCACTCTTCCATTCTTTTCGCTCTGCACGATTCTGGCCAACATTATGTCCCGCACGATATACTGCGATTCCAATATAAAGTTTGACTTTCTTACTCTTTGCTGCCTTTACCCAACGATCTGTGACTTTATTAAATTTTGCAGTTGGATGTTTAAATCCCCAGTATACCTGTGGGCAGATATAATCAACATATTCTGTAGAATTTAACCATTTATAGATATCTACATAATATGAATATTTACTCGTCAGATTATCAATATTTCCTGCCGGACTGATACCATATGTTACATTTGGATCTACACTTTTTACTGCTTTTTTCATCTGTTTTACAAGAGTATTTACCTGTGCACGACGGTAAGTATAGATACTTTTCTTTTTCTTCTTATAAGAAGATTTGTTGTATTCTTTTGCATCAAATGCCTTTTTGACATTACGTTTTGTAAAAGATGGATAGAAATAATCATCCATATGAATTCCATCGACATCATAATTTTGTACGATTTCTTTTACTCCGTTTGTGATCAGTGTTCTGACCGCTTTTTTGGATGGGTTGTAATACAAACTTCCACCATAAGATAATACATTTCTTCTTGTAGACTTCTTGGCATGCCATTTTCTTGCCTGATTATTCTTTGCAAGTTTCTTATAATTCGTAGAACCTGTTGTTACACGATATGGATTTACCCATGCCTCGATCTTCATGTCATTGTCATGTGCAACTTCTACCATGATCTTTAATGGGTCAAATCCTGGATTTCTTCCCTGTTTTCCAGAAATATATTTGGACCAAGGGAAATACTTTGACTTATAAATGGCATCTCCAAATGGTCTTACTTGCACGATCACGCGATTCATTCCAAGACTCTTTCCTTTTTTGACAACACCTGTAAAGTAGGTACGGAAATTTGCTGCCGTTCTCTTTTTATATTTTGCACGATAAGAGTCATAATCGTAGAAAGAAAACCAGAATGCTTTATATTCTCCCATAGACTGTGTCTCTTCCTGCTGTTCCGTTGTAGTTTCTGTTGTCACTTCTGAAGCTGTTGTTGCTTCTGTTGTCGCTTCTGAAGCTGTTGTTGCTTCTGCCGTTGTTCCCTGTGCCGGATCATTTCCATCTCTTGCTGCTGCCAATACCATATGGCTGCATAAATTCACAAACATTGCACTGACAACCAATAATGCGATCCATTGTATCTTCCCTAATTTTAAATGTTTCATATTTCCCTCCGATGTATCTTCTGTCTGCTGTTTTACTTTATTAAATCCATTCAAAATGTTCACATGCTTTCTTAATACCGTCATTGACATTTGTATCGGTCACATAACTTGCCATATCTTTTAAATCCTGGCATCCATTTCCCATAGCAATGGAAAACCAGTCTTTACAGAACATATCCATATCATTGTAATCGTCCCCGAATACAACCACATTTTTAATATCTGCGCCAAGATATTCCATCATCTTCACAATACCACCACGTTTATTATCTGGCTGGAACATTAAATATTCTGGTTCAAATCTCAAATGCCCGATCAACTCTTTCTTTGTAAGTTTCTCTTCTTCCTCTTTTGGAATAGCTACATAAATCTTGTAAATCGCGTCGACACTGTCAATATCTAACATATCATCAATGATATATCTGGTCGGTTCTTTTCTCTTTCCAACCTGTCTTAGAAATTTATCGTCTGTCATATAGACATCTTTCGTATCATCAAGAGCTACACACCATCCATACCCTAATTCTTCTGACTGATGAATGATCTGTAAACACCCTTCTTTATCCAAAGGAATATTTTCCACTAATTCATTGTTGATCACACAGCCATTGCCTCCACAACAGACCATATTTTTAAACCCATTAGCTTCTGTGAATTTACGTGCTTTGTAATGTGCTCTTCCAGTTGCGATCGCAACAAAATGTCCATTTGCTTCTAAACGATCCAACGCCTCTCTGGCACTTGGCACGATCTTCCCTGTCGATCTATCTGTCAATGTTCCGTCAATATCAAAAAAGAAATATTTCTTTTCCATTGTTATCTACTCCTTATAAACTCTTATCATAGCATTTTATTTATTGCAATGAATTTAACTGTTCATAAAATGTTGGATAAGACACATCCACACATTCTGAATCTTCGATCACAGTTTCTCCTTCTGCATTGATTCCTGCAATCGAAAATGTCATAGCGATTCGATGGTCGTATTTACAATTGATGCTTGCTCCATGTAATGGATTACCGCCTTTGATGATCATTCCATCGTCTGTCGCTGTCGCATCAACACCCATTTTCACAAGATTATCAACCGTTAATGCGATTCGATCAGACTCTTTTACCTTCAACTCTGCCGCGTCTTTGATCACTGTCTCACCTTCTGCAAATGCTGCTAACAGTGCAATAACTGGAATCTCATCGATCAATGTTGGAATGACTTCTCCACCAATCACCGTTCCTTTTAATTTACTTGTCTTTACAACAATATCTGCTGTTGGCTCTCCCCCATTATCGATTACATTTTCTAATGTAACATCAGCTCCCATATCTTTACATACACGCAGGATTCCATCTCTTGTTGGATTGATTCCAACATTTTTTAAACGGATACATGAATTTGGTGTGATCAGCCCTGCCACGATAAAGAAAGTTGCTGAAGAAATATCTCCTGGAACCACGATATCTGTTGCGATCATCTCTTCTGGAGGTGTGATCGTCGCTGTTGTATCATGTGATTCTACTTTCACTCCAAAAGAACGAAGCATTAATTCTGTATGATTTCTTGATAATGCTGGTTCTGTCACGCTTGTCTTGCCATCTGCATATAATCCTGCTAATAACACACAGGATTTTACCTGTGCAGATGCAACTGGAGAATCATAATGTGTTGCATTTAATTTTGTTCCTTCAATCTTCAATGGTGCACATCCATTTCCATTCACACTTGTGATCTTTGCACCCATCTGCTCTAATGGTTTGATGATCCTTCCCATTGGACGTTTATTTAAGGATGCATCTCCAGATAATACAGTTTCAAAATCCTGACCTGCAAGGATTCCTGAGATCAATCTTGTTGTTGTTCCGCTATTTCCTACATCTAATGTCTCACTTGGTGCCTTTAAGCCATGAAGTCCATTTCCATGAACAGTGACGTTCGTTCCATTCTGTTCGATCAAAACACCCATCTTACGAAAACAATCGATCGTTGACAGACAGTCTGCTCCTGATAAGAAATTGCTGATATGTGTTGTTCCTTTCGCTAAAGATCCAAACATAACTGCTCTATGACTGATCGATTTGTCTCCTGGAATTGATAATTCTCCTCTAAGTCCCGCACTTTTTGTTAATTTCATGTTTTTATTTCCTCTCGTATACTGTGTAGTTTTTATCTCTTAAGATTTTTGTCGCCTTCTTTGCTGATTCATCATCATATAACATGATCTTTAAAACACCTTCTTCGAATTCACGATTGTGAATGATTCCAATATTCTTGATACTTACATGATTCAAAGCAAGCAAGGTTGTCGTTGTTGCGATCGTTCCTGGTTCATCTGGAATATCAATAAAGATCTCGTAAGATTTCTGGATCAGACCAACCGCACTGTCTGGCACAGAATCTCTATATTCTCCTGCCTGTTTAAAATAATTATTCAAATATTCTCTGTCTTCCATATCAAGTGCTGCGATCACATAGCCTAGATGATTCTGTGCTTTTTGCAGTAATTCTTTGATATTCTTCTTATTTGATAAAGAAATCTGTTCCCATACGACTGGAGATGAAGATGCGATTCTTGTGATATCTTTAAAACCACCTGCAGCTAACTGTTTTAAGATTCCATCATCTGTATCCATATTACTTACGATATGTACCAGTTCTGCTGCCATGATATGTGGTACATGACTGATCGCTGCAGTATAGGCATCATGCTGCTTATAATCCAGAATGATCGTTAATGCTCCTAATTCTTCAATGAAGTTTGTAAAATCTTTCACTCTTTGTTCGCTGACTTTCTTCGTTGGCGTGATAAAATAGTAAGCATTCTCAACTAATCTGTCAGAACTGAAAGAAAAACCTGCCTTCTCTGATCCTACCATCGGATGTCCTCCGATAAAGTATTCTTCCATTCCTAATTCTTCAATCTTTAAGTGAATCTCTTCCTTTACACTTCCTACATCTGTTAAAATACAATTTTTATTAATCGATCCTTTCAGATCTTTTAGATACATTACATTATATTGAACCGGTGCACACAAAAATACATAGTTGCATTCCGCAAAATCTGTTTTGCAGTCTGTAGCAATTGAATCAATGATTCCATCCTCCAATGCACTTTTGATCGTATCCGGGTTTTCATCCATTCCAATGAGTGTATAGTTTGGAAAAACTCTTCTTATTCCCTTCGCAATGGATCCACCGATCAATCCTAAACCGATAAATCCGATCGTAAAATTGCTGTCTGTCATTGTTTTACTCTCCTTTTTTCTTGCGGTGATCACAAAATCTTCTCATTCTTTAATCACACTTAGTTTTTATTTTAACTTCCTGTATTTAAAAAGTCAACACTGACACGCTTTAAAGTGACAAAGTATTTTCCTCTCTATTTTCTTGGATTTCCTACTTGAATACCAAAAAAAAATGCTTTATGATTATCTTAACAATTATTTTACACTAACTTATTTTAATAAAGGAGTTTTCCAATGTTTGAAAAAGCCGTTATCTACGCAACAAATGCCCACAACGGTCAGACAAGAAAAGGCACCAATCTTCCTTTTATTATCCACCCTATGGAAGTTGCTGCCATCGTTGCCGCTATGACTCTCGATCAGGATATGCTTTGTGCCGCTGTCCTTCATGATGTTGTTGAAGATTGTGACGGAATCTCGATAGAGGACATCCGTCGTGAATTCGGTGATATCGTTGCTTCTTATGTCTATCAGGAAAGTGAAGATAAGAGTAAGACATGGGTTGAGAGAAAAGGCCATACGATCGATTTCTTAAAGAACCGTGCATCCCGCAACGCTAAGATCATCGCCCTTGGTGACAAGCTTGCTAACATCCGTGCACTTTATCGGGATTATAACATCCTTGGCGAAGAGTTATGGGAGAGATTCAATATGAAGGATAAGAAGATGCAGAGTTGGTATTATCGTGGAATGATCGAAGGTTTTGCTGATCTTTCAGAATTTCATGAGTATGAGGAATACTGTCAACTTGTAAATGAAGTTTTCCCTGAAGAGTAACACAAAAGAAAAAAAGACTGATTTCGCAAACATTGTTAAATGTTTGTAAAATCAGTCTTTTTATCAGATTCTGAACTCTTTTGCCATCAAAATCGTTGCGATCGCTAGCAAAATACTACAGATAAAGATAGAACTTCCTCCTGCACGATCGGTTAAAAATCCTCCGATCACTGCTCCAATAATGAAAAAAGTAATAATTCCATAATATCGTAAACTTTTTTGTTTTAATGTCTTATCTCCTGTTTTAAAGTACTGGCACAGTGCTTCTGTTCCACTTCTTAAATTACCAGTACACATCGTACTGGCAAATGGATGCCCATGAACCCTTCGAAATGTCTCCACCTGCATAGAACATACAAAAGAAATCAGTACATTCGCCACAACATCATATTGTCCCAGCGGAATAAATCCAACAACCGTTATCAGCACAAACTCAAGTGCCACAATTCTCTGTCTCCAATGAATCTTATGTTCTTCCTTATAAAAATACTTTATGATCTCAACAAGAATTACGCCCACAGCAAATGCAAGAATTGGAACAAAATAGTAAAATGCCTGTGTAAAATCCCGCTTTTGAAGATTCACACCAAACAATACGATATTTCCTGTCTGTGCATTTGCAAATACATGTCCACGCATTAAATAACTGTAGGAATCAAGAAAGCCTCCTACGATTGCAAGAATTGCTGTTAAGAAAAAGCTCTCTGACATCTGCAAATGTTTTCCTTCCATTAAATCTGCACTTCCTTTCCAAGCTCATAAAAAGATTCCATCAGTGTGATCATATCATCTAAATCTTTGCATCCGGCAGTTTCGTATGTTGAATGCATGGATAGCTGTGGAAGTCCGATATCTGCTGCCTTGATCGACACCTGTCCAGTCAGGATATTACCAAGTGTTGAACCTCCTAACATATCCGAACGGTTAAAGAATACCTGACACTTAATCTTTTCTTTTTTACACAGATATTTTACGAGTGCCGCTGAATTCGCATCGGTTGTATATTTTTGTGATGCATTGTATTTTAATACAATTCCTTCATTGATATACGGACGGTTCGTAGGGTCTGTCTTATCCTGATAGTTCGGATGAACTGCATGAGCGTTATCTGCAGATAACATAAAGCTGTCTGCCACCGCCATATAATATTCTTCTTCATTTTTTCCACAAAGATAACTGATCCTTTTTAATACCTCTGGGAAAAATGTTGATCCAGCCCCCTGTTTTGTACCGCTTCCGACTTCTTCATTATCAAAGCCCGCACACACTGTGACATAATCTTCGGAAAGCTTTGCATTTAACATTCCTTCGATGGATGAATATGCACATTCAAGGTCATCTAATTTTGGTGCTGCAACAAATTCTTCGTTGATTCCTAGTGTTGTTCCTCTCATTCGGTTATATAAAAACAGATCATAAGATAAGATATCTTCTTTCTCAACACCTGATTCTTTGGCGATCATTTCCTCAAAACCATCTTTTGTAAGATTTCCTCCACATAATGGCAGGAGATCTTTTTGTGGATTTAACTGTTTTGATTCATTTGAAGATCTTGACATATGAATTGCAAGATTTGGAATGATCATAAGATCTCTGTCAATATTGACCAACTGATCTTTGATCTGTCCGTTTTCTTCTATTATAATACGTCCCGCAACAGATAATGGACGATCAAACCATGTTTCTGGGATCATTCCTCCGTATCGTTCAATATTTAATTTCGTATAATGTTTCTCTACGGACATCTCAGGCTGTTCTTTGATACGGTATGTTGGAGAATCACTGTGGCTTGCCACGATGTGAAATCCTTGAAAATCCTTCTTTGGAAGATGGAATGCTATCATAGAACTTCCATTTCGTTCTACAAAGTAACTTTTTCCTTCTTCTAAATTCCAATGTTCTTTTTCTTCTAACTGTATAAAACCATGTTCCAAGAACTGTTTTTTTGCATTTTCAATCACATGAAAACAACTTGGACTGTGATCGATAAACTGAATTAAATTTTTGACACTGTTTTCCATTTTTTAATTCCTCCAAGGCAAAAATTTTTCTAACGCTATTCTATCACAATTGTATACAAAAAGAAAGAAAAGCACTTATATCAATTTGATATGTTTGTAATATGATTTTACTCATTTTCTTATTTTTTTGTAAAAATAACAGGCTTTTTCCAAGTTTTTGGATATACTAAAATCAACTTAACAATATGCGAAACAAAAAGGAGATTTTATAATGAATGCATATCCATATATCAAAAATATTGACCACGAAAAAGTACTCAAAATTGCTGACCAGGTCAATGCAGATGCTGATCAAGTTGTAAGCAAGACTTTAGCACAAAATGACTTTGTCAGTGTTACACTCTTTGCTTTTTCCAAAGGAGAAGATATTTCTACTCATGACTCGATCGGAGATGCAATGGTAACTGTCATTGAAGGCTGCGGAAAATTTATTGTAGATGACAAAGAATATATCGTAAATCAAGGGGAATCTCTTGTCATGCCTGCAAAGAAACCACACTCTGTTCATGCAGTAGAAGCATTTAAGATGATGTTAGTTGTCGTCTTCCCATTAGAACAGGATTAATCTATGGAACATAACTTATCAAACAGAGATGAACTTCTAGGTTGTATCATCGGACTATCCAGAGTCTGCTCCATGCATCAGAAATCTGATCGCACAGACTTACTGATCCTGCAAGGATTGATCGACTCCTCTGATATGAACTTATCTGATGGTACGATCCAGAACACTACATTTCTTATTAAATCCGAAAAATCAAAAATCGCCCCAATGTGCGAAACCTGTGCCGCACGTTGGGGCAAGACTTGGATATAAGCCAATTATCTTTGGTATTGAACGAATCCCTATATAACTTCAATGTGTAATTTTTCGATACTATCTTTTAATTCCTTTGATATTTTATCATCCGTGATAATCACATCAAACTCTTCAATCTTGGCAAATGAACAAACTGTTTTCGTTCCAATCTTACTGCTATCACAGAGTAAATATCTCTGATTCCCAATCTTCATCATTTCACGTTTGATTTCTGCATTGTCAAGATTTGGAGTTGTTGCTCCCTTTTGTAAAGAAAGGGCATTTGTTGTCATAAACACCTTATCAACAGATAATTCTTCTAGTGCTCTGATTCCCATACCTCCAACGGTACACTCAAATGATGTTCGAACTCTTCCACCTAATAAAATTAAATGAATTTCTGAATATTTTTGCAATTTTAATGCGATCTGCAGATCATTTGTAATTACTGTAAGATTATGAATATCTTTCAATAACTCTGCAAGATCTAATGCTGTCGTTCCACTATCTAAAAGAATTGTATCTCCATCTTCAATCTGAGCTCGTGCTTTCTTTGCAATACATTCTTTCTCTTCTTTATTTTTTTCTCGTCTTGATGATATCGAATCCTCTCCATAAACTGGATCTTCTTTTAAGATCGCACCTCCATGTGTTCTTGAAAGCAAACCTTTTTGCTCTAATTCAGTCAGATCAATTCGTATTGTTGTTCCACTGACTCCAAATTTCTTGATCAATTCTGTATTGCTTACACGCTTATTAACTTTAAGCATTTCTAAAATCTTTTCTTGTCTTTCTTCTGCAAACATGTATGACAACTTCCTCCTTCATCTGACTCATTTATTTATTCAAATTTTAACATATTCTATCTAAAACTTCTATGAAATAAATATTTTTTCAAAAAAGATATGCTCTTACAAATTTATGCATGAACATATCTTTTAAATCAAAATCACTACTATCTTGTCTCTTTTATTTTTTCTATGATTGCATCGTATTGTTCTCCCTCAAGGAAATTTTCTACAGAATAATGAATCGCATTTGGTCTGACAGCTATTGCACGATCTGTTAGAGATTTATGTGTAACTACAATGTCTACATCTTCTGGTAAAGATGGAATTGATACATTTTTTACTTCAATATCATCAAATCCAGCTTCTTTCATTTTCTTTCTAAGAATAGATGCTCCCATAGCACTAGATCCCATTCCTGCATCACATGCCACATATACTTTTTTAATTACTTTTCCAGATAAATCTATGATCGTTTCTTTCTTTTCTTCTTGTTTTCCTTCAGCTTTCATTGCATCTTTCTTTTCTAATGCATTATCATAATCATCTCCACCTTTAGATAATTTCAAAATGATTGATCCAACTGCAAATGACACTGCTGTTGACAATAACATTCCTGCAATGATCGGAAGATAATCTGATTTTGGTGCAACTGCAAGCACTGAGAAATAACTTCCAGGAGAAGCTGTAGCTACTAAACCACAGTTAAAAAATTCAAATACAAAGTTTCCTGATACGGCTCCACAAATTGATGCAATTATCATCTGTGGTTTCATTAAGATAAATGGAAAATATGGTTCATGAATTCCACCAAATGCATGAATGATCGCTACTCCTGGTGCTGTTCTCTTTGCTGTTCCTGTTCCAAAGAATGTATATGCTAATAATACTCCAACACCTGGTCCTGGGTTTGGCTCTAAAATAAATAGAATTGATTTTCCAGCTTTGGCAGCCTGTGTAATTCCAATTGGGGATAAAATTCCATGATTGATTGCATTATTTAAGAATAATACTTTCGCTGGTTCAATAAAAATACTTGCAAATGGAATTAGTTTATGTGCAATGATCCAACTCACTCCACCTGACAATACAACATTAATTGCCTGAACAAATGGTCCGATTGCATAATAAGCAGCTAATACAAGAAATATTCCAAGAATTCCCATAGAAAAGTTATTTACAATCATTTCAAATCCAGGTTTAATCTTCCCTTCAAATAACTTATCTACCTGTTTCATACATAATGCTGCCACCGGTCCCATGATCATAGCTCCCATAAACATAGGGATGTCTGCTCCTACGATCACGCCCATGGTCGCTGCTGCCCCAATAACACCGCCTCGATCTCCGTAAAAATTCTTACCTCCCGTATATCCGATCAAAATTGGAAGTAAGTAAGAAAGCATTGGACTAATCAATTTTGCAATATGTGCATTCGGATGCCATCCTGTCTGAAGAAAAATTGCAGTGATCAATCCCCATGTAATAAATGCTCCGATATTTGGCATGACCATACCACTTAAAACACCACCAAATTTTTGGATTTTAGCTCTAAACCCTGTATTATTATTTTCCATAGCCGTTCCTCCTATAGTTTTTTAATCTTCTTCTCCTTTAATGATTCATTTCCGATGCGTACAATCCTTACTGCCATTTTCCCATCATGCCCTGTTGCTTTTACTTCTGTATTATCAAGAATTGCTCTTACAAATGCCGTATCTTCCGCAACATAGGCATCTTTAAATAAATATGTCCAACTATGCATGGTTGGTCGTTTGACATTATGGTTCTTTGTACAAGTTAATACTTTCTTTTCATGAACATCTCCAAGACAGATCACTCCTTCTGTCCCAAGGATTTCAACCCGTGCATCATATCCATATTGCACATACTGTGCTCCCTCTACCACACCTTGCATTCCATTTTCGAATTCTACACTCATGATTACATTATCATAAAAATCTGGGTATTTTTCTGCGATTTCTTTATTTCTATAATTTCCACCAATTGCATATAAACTACTAATTTCACTTCCACTAAACCATCGAACTGTATCAATATCATGACTGCAAACTTCCCCAAGTGGCCCATTACTGATTGAAATATCATACATCCATTCTTTTGGTTTACTTGGTCCTCTAGTATGAGATTTTACTGAGACAACTTCTCCGATTTCACCTACCTCTATCATCTTCTTAGCCTCTTGAAAGCTCTCATCGAATCTTCTCATAAAACCAATCTGTAATTTTACATGATTCTTCTCTGCAGCCTCAATCATCTCATCACATTCTTCTTCATTCATTGCCATTGGTTTCTCGCAAAAGATGTGTTTTCCTGCATTTGCAGCTGCTACTGTGATCTCTTTATGAAATTTTGTAGGACATGCTATAATCACCGCATCAATATCTTCATTTTTCATAACGTTAAGATATTCTTTGTAAAAAAGATCTATTCCCAACTCTTTTGCTGCATTCTCTGCCACATCACCTACAGGATCACAAACTGCGATGATCTTACCTCCTGGTACACTTCCTGCAAAATTATGCCCATGTATCATACCTGCACGACCCGAACCAATCAGACAAACCTTTACTTCATCCTTCATGTAGAACCATCTCCTTTTTTATTTTTGATTATTATATTCTTCAACAATTGCTACTCCTGCACTTGTTCCTAATCTCTCTGCCCCTGCCTCGATCATGGCCAATGCTGTTTTTAAATCTCTGATTCCACCTGCTGCTTTTACTTTTACTTCATCTCCTACCACAGACTTCATTAATTTAACATCTTCCACTGTAGCTCCACCTGTTCCAAATCCGGTAGATGTCTTAATAAAATCTGGTTTAACTTCTTTCGCAATTTCTGCAACTTTTCTCTTTTCATCATCTGTTAAATAGCAATTCTCAAAGATAACTTTTGAAGTTTTTCCAGCTTCTCTGCAGATCTTTACGATTTCTTCCATTTCTTTTTTTATGTAATCATAATTTTTATTCTTTAACTCTGCCACATTGATCACATAATCGATTTCATCTGCCCCTTTTTCAATCGCATCTTTTGTTTCAAAAATCTTACATTCCAAAGTTGTCTGACCTAAAGGAAAACCAATCGCTGCCCCTACATGAACCGGACTTCCCTCAAGTTTTTTCTTACATCTTACCGTCTGAGCGGGGTTGATCGCCACCATTTTAAAATTATACTTCTTCGCCTCATCACATAACTTTTCAAATGCAGCATCATCTGCAAATGCTTTCAAATTTGTATGATCTATCATGTTTGCTAACTGTTCTACTGTAACCATTTCCTTTACCTTTGCTTTTATTTATTTTCATTTACTGTTGTTTATGCTGTTATATTACATCATTTTATTTCACTTGTCAACCATTTATTGAAACTTTTCAAAACTAAATAAATCTAAATGCAATCATACAAAAGAAAATAAATTTCAAAAATGGCATCCAGCACCCTACAGCAGCCATAATTTAAAAGTGTAGATACAAAAAATGCAAGGTAGTTTATGATCCGCTCTCGCTCAGATGAATTACGTAGCGGTACTAAGCTCTTGAATAATCGTTCAATCATCCAATCGCTAAGTGCCGACGTATTCATATGGTCATAAACTACCTTGCATTTTTTGTATCTACACTTTTAAATTATGCCAAAACTTTTCCTTCCGGAAATGCAGCTCTAAACACAAAGCGCACAACTGGTCCTGCAATGATCAACTGATAAGGAAGTGCCATTACAAAGTTCTTTGGAATATTTGTAAGCCACATTATCAGTAAGTTTGAGAAATTCCCCATCTCGATACTAACTTCGACTGCTCCATAAAGTGACATAATGATCACCATAGGTACAACCATACAGCAAGATACTGAAATAACTTTTCTTAAAACAGAGCTGTCTGGTTTTACAAGATACTTAAACGCAAATCCTTTTGCGATCTTAGATACAAAGAACCAGTCGCAGCACATTGCAAAAATATATGCGATCGGGAACCCTAACCATCCGGCTTTGATGGATTCCATTGATAATCCTCCCATATGTAATGATACGTTGTATATGCTCATCCAAAATACCATCATAAAACACATGATGAATGTATAGATAAGACTTTCTCTTTTATTCTGTGGCATTTTCTTTTCTCCTCTTCTTGTTGTGATAAATTGTTGCTTTTCTTCAAGAAATAAGGCAAAAAAATAGTAGAGACCCTCAACCAAACTCGTTGCGGATCTCCACTTTCTATTGTGTGCAATCTTCACTGCGTTCTTTCCTGCTTATTTCTTGTCAATGCATTATTATACACACTTTTTATGTCTTGTATAAGCACTTTTTTTAATTTCGTCACATTCTTTAATTTAATTATTATACATACCATATTTTTGTGCATTTTCTACAATAAAATATGTTAAAATATAATCAGAAACAATTAGCTTTCATAATTTTAAGGAGGGATTTTCTTATGAAAAGAAATGTATACAGGATTTTAGGTTGTTTTCTTTTTGCTTTTACATTATGCATTATGACACCATCATTTGCAAAAGCTTCTGTTAAAAACATACCTCAAACAAAAACTTCTGGAACTTATGTTGGTAATGTTGACCTCACTGGAGACGAAAATGCTGATTCTGTGATCATCCGTACAACACCCGATCAAGAAGGCTGGTACATCAACCGTTTTACGATCTATCTAAATGGAAAAAGGATCACAGAGATATCTCTCCGTGATCACGATTGTTATTATCTTGTTGTAAAATATGCAAAAATGAACAAACAACATGCATTTATCCAGATTATTGGCCGTGGTGAAAATGACTACGTTACTTATAATGAAATCTTTACTTATAACAAAAAATCCAACCAATTTCGTGTTGTAAAATCTTTTAATGACCGCTCTTCTTACGCTGAAGAAATCGTTACTGCCAATAAAAAAGGGATTACCATTAAACATCGTGTGCAACCTATGGAAACCGGATGGATCAATTGGACATTGCCTTATAAATACAGTAAGCAAAAATTCATTAGAACTGCATCTTCTACAAAAACTGTACGAAGCGAACTCGGACAAAACAGAAAAGATAAATATTCCAGATATTTTGCAAAAAATAAGTTTATCACTGCCAAAAAAGTAACTTTTTATAAAAAAGCTGGCAGCAAAAAAGTTGCTTTTCGTGTACCAAAAGGGAAAGCTGTAACTTTAAAGAAATTAACTTATTCTAAGAAAAAGATTTATCTACAGTTTAAATATGGGAAGAAATATGGCTATCTTCATGTAAATCGGGCAAATTATAACTTTGAAAAACCACTTTTTCAGAATGTTAATTCACGATTAGCTGGCTGATCATTTTCAATACCAACCAAAATTCTCTAGTCTGGAACTCATCTTCTGAAAAACTTTATGCTGTGTATCAAAATCGAATACACAGCATATTTTTCTATTTTTATAAGAATTCTTTCCCTTCTTCCACCTGTTTTAACATACTCTCCAGTAATTTCTTTGCATCTGAAACCACACCATAATCACTGTATGCAAAGATCGCAGCCCTCGGATTATTATTGACTGAAATGATACAATCTGCATCAATTCCTGTCATATGCTGAATTGCCCCGGCAATACCGAATGCAAGATAGAGTTTCGGTTTTACGGAGATTCCTGATTGTCCTACCTGCTGTGTTGGAAGCATCCATCCTGCATCTACACACGGTCTTGTACATGCAACTTCCCCTCCGATCTTCTCTGCAAGTCTCTCAAGAAGCGCAAATCCTTCTTCTCCTTTCATCCCACGACCACCAGAAACTATGATCCTTGCTGTATCCAGATGAACTTCTTTTCCACTTTTTCCTGCCGCTCCATGATAGATCAGATTTTGTTGTTCTTCCTTCAGACATTCTGGATGCACATATAACATCTCACCTTGTTTGTCTTCCTTGTATTCTGCTTTTCCCATCACTCCTGTACGGATTGTGATCACCGATGTCAATGATGGATCGATCAAAAAGTCTGCCATATTTTTTCCATCGAATGCCGGTCTTGTGATAATAAGTTGTTCCTGTTTCTCATCGTATGTAAGTTTCGATGCATCACAGACTAATTCTGTATCGAATGCATAAGCTGTCTTTCCTGCAAGGACTCTTCCTGATGCCGTTCCTCCGATCAGAATCACTTTCGGATCCTTTTCTTTTAAAACTTCTATGACCGCATCATGATGCAGCTGCATATGTCCTTCTATTAATTTTTCATCTTCGATACAAAGAATTTCATCAACTCCGTAATTGTAAAGCTTCTTTGCCTCTTCTTTGATCCCACATCCTGATAGAATAACTGACAATGAAAGATCTCTTTCCTTCGAAAGTTTTCCTGCTGCCCCGATCAATTCCAACGTCAGCGGCATGATCTCTCTCTTTTGAATCTCTCCAACAACAACGATTCCTTCTTTTTTCCCAAAATTCATATCCAAACACCTCCTAGATCACGCTCTTTTGCTTTAACAACTGAAGAATCTGTGTTGCCTTTTCTTCTTCATCTTTTCCACCGATCATAACAAGTTTTTGCTGTTTGCTGCTTTTGACTTCATATTTTCTAAGTTGCGTTACTTTTCTCTTGGTCACAGAAAGATTCAGGTCTTCATTCGTCAATATCTTTGTCTTATATGTTCCATCATATGTTTTCATGATATCTGGTACGGATGGAAAACGGTTCTTGTTCTTCTCTCTGATAGAAAGTATCATTGCTGGAGTTTTTGCTTCTACCTTATATGCCATTTGATCACCCATACATGTTGCGAAAACACTTCCATCTTTCATCTCTGTGATCTCGTCAGAATACGCGATCAATGGGATCTCCAACGCACAAGAGGTCATAGAAGCCATATGGGCACTGTCTCCATCAATTGCCTGCCGTCCGCATAAGACCAGATCATATGGGTCAAGCTTTTTGATCACCGCTGCGACGATCTTGGCTACCTGTGATACATCCATATCTGCGAATTGGGGATCACTGATCAGGAAGGCATCATCAATTCCATAAGTAAGTGTCTCTTTCATAACATCTTCTGCAGATAATGGTCCAAATCCGATCACGTCTACAGTTCCACCATAGCGGTCTCTTAAATCCAGTGCTTCTTTTATTACGTTCTTATCACTGTCATTTAACTGATCCACATCCTGATATTCATCTTTGATCGAATCATCTGGAATTTGTTTTAAAATCACAACAAATCTCATTTCGTTTCTCCTTTTTTGTTTATTTTGTAAATATTTTGCACGATAATTATGTTTCAAATTGTAACATTTTAACAATTCTTCGTCAATCATTTTTACTTTCCACAAAAAGAGAAAAAAAGAGCCAAATACTACATTCAGCTCTTCTTTCTTCTATGATATATAAGGATTTATTTCTTTAATGTCTTCATCCATTCATCCATCTCAGCTCGATCTGCCATGGCTGCTAATGCACCTTCTTTTGTTGTTGTGTTCGCTGCATAAGCATTGGCAAAATCAAGGTAGTTTCTTAATGTGTCATCACTTACGGACTCCAAATCTTCTACTTCATCATTTAACAGACAGTATAGGAATGCTCCGATAAACGAATCTCCAGCACCTGTCGTATCTCGGACATCGATCTTATATCCAGAAGCTTCTACCATTCCATTTCTCGTATACACTTCTGCTCCGTCAGCTCCTTTTGTGTAGATAACGTATTTTGCACGATCAGCAAATAAACCGTCCAGAGCATCTTTGATATCTGTATGTCCTGTGATAAATTCCAGTTCTTCGTCAGAAATCTTGATGATATCTGCGTATTTTAAGAAATCATTGACTGTCTCTTTTAATTGATCAAGATCGTCCCATAATGAAAATCTTAAGTTTGGATCAAAAGATACTTTCACATTCTGCGCGATCGCCATATCGATCAGTTTCTTGTGAGCTTCCTTCATTGGAGATTCCACAAGGTCTACACTGCAAAAATGAATCATTCCACAATCGTTTAAGATATCTGCCGGGATATCTTCTACACTGTAGCGTAAATCTGCACTGTTTTTTCTATAAAATTTGAAATCACGATTTCCGTCAGAGGCAAGGGATACAAATGCTAAGGCTGTTTCCCCTTCTTTGTCTCTTGCGATATTAGAAGTGTCGATTCCTGCTTCATCTAATACTTCCACGATATAATCTCCAAATGGATCATCTCCAAGCTTCGTTAAAAATTTGGATGGAATTCCAAGCTTCGTAACTGCCCCGACTACATTGGCAGGTGCTCCTCCTGCAACTCTTTTAAATGAAGGTACATCTTTTAGTCTCTGTCCCTTAACTTCTGGAATAAAATCGATCAGTGCTTCTCCGATCCCACATAATTTATTCTTCATGTCTTCCTCCTTCGATTTCGAATGATTTTAATGGATATACAGTCATTATACCAGAACATTCTCCATTAATCAGTAGTCTTCCATAATGATTGTAGATTCTTGTTGTAAAAACTTCTTCTCCATGATTCACAAAGATTTCTAAAGATGAAGTGTCCGCAAAAATCTGAAGATGCTCTAATTTTTCTAATCTGACTTTTCTTGTTGATCTTCCACTTCCATAGACTCCAAGATTTAAGGTCAGGATATTGTCTTTATAGGAAAGAGTGATTCCTTCGCGCAGTGTCATTACCATTTCTCTGCATCGTTTAAAATCTACAACAGCTTCATAGATTGCATTTTGCATGATGATCGTCTGTCCATAACAAAATGTACAAACTGCTTTGTCCTCGCTTCGAAGTTGTTTTAATTCTTCGATTGGTTCCTGAATCAGTTTTCCGTCTCTTACCGATAATTCTCTTGGGATCGTCAGTGCATGCTGCCATCCTGCTTCTTCGGTTGGATTCGTATAGTCTGCGTCTGGGATTCCCATCCAGCCGATCAGAATCCTTCTTCCACTTTCATCCTCAAAAGTTTGTGGGGCATAGAAATCAAACCCACGGTCAAAAAGTTTGATATCTGTGATCTCATATTCATCGGTATCAAAATCATAGTCTAATTTCATTGCTGTGACCTGATGAACATTTTCGTAATCAATGCCTTGTGTTTCTACTCCCTGTGGGCAGCAGATGATGTATAACTGTCCGTCCATCTCAAACAGATCCGGACATTCCCACATATAACCAAACTTCTGTGGAGTTGTGATACGATTCTTGTATGTCCAGTTCTTAAGATCTGTAGATTCATATAGAAGGATCATACCCACACCTTCGACATCCCTTGCTCCAAGAACCATGTAATATTTCTCATTTTTCTTAAAGATTTTTGGATCACGCACATGGTTGCTCATGTCAGCCGGATAATCGTCGGTTGTCATTAACAATTCCTTTTTGGTAAACTCATAGCCGTCTTTACTTGTAAATGTGATCGTATTACTTCCACGTCCACTGTTGATATAGTCATAATCATCTCTGTCAAAATATTTTAAATTTCCTGTGTAGAAATAGTGGATCGTATCATCTTCAATAAATGCAGAGCCGGAATAGACACCATGGGCATCAATGTCTTCATCTGGGAATACGACTGGTCCAAAATCTTCATAATGAATAAAATCTTTTGTCGTATAATGTCCCCATGTCTTTAACTCACCAGTTGGTTCAAATGGAGTGTACTGGTAGTAAATATGGTATGTCCCGTTAAACTGGCATAAACCATTTGGATCATTTAACCATCCTGTCTTTGGCATTAAATGAAATTTTAATCGGTCTTGATCTGCTGCCACACGTTGTCTGTAAGCTTCATTTTCTTTATACCATTTTTCATAATCCGCCTTATAGACTTTCTTGTATTTTTCAAACATCTGCCCTGGTTTCCTTTCCTTCTTCGAATAATGATTATTTTAAATTCATGATCTTCGTATTATTATCTGCATCCGCTGCTTCAACCACTTCGACTTCTTTTCCTTTCGCATCTGCAACTAAGAACATCGTCTGTGTCTTGTATCCTTTTTCTTTCACAAGATCCATGTCAAAAGATAATAATTTATCACCTTTCTTTACTTTGGCTCCTGTTTCTACGAAAGTCTCAAAACCTTCGCCATTCATCTTAACTGTATCGATTCCTGCATGGATCAGAAGTTCTACTCCTGAGTTTAATGTGATCCCCATTGCATGTTTTGTAGGGAAGATCAGACTGATCGTTCCATCGGCTGGTGCATATACGATGCCTTCGCTTGGGTTGATCGCTACACCTTCTCCCATTGCCTTACTTGCAAATGCTGGGTCTGCGGACTTTGCTACATCTAAAACTTCACCTTTCATTGGTGCATATAATTCATTTGTTTCTTCTGTTGTATCTGCTGGTTCCTGTACTTCGATTTCTTTTACTTCTTCTTTAACCGGAGTCTCTGCTTTGTGATCTTCTCCTTCGACGTTAAACTTCTTCCAGAAGACTGCAGTTAAAACTGCGGATACTCCCATGGATAAGAGCAGTCCGATCACGAAGTTTAAGTAATCTTTTGGAAGCATGGACAGGAATCCCGGAAGTCCTGCTGCTCCTAATGCCTGTGCCAAAACTCCTGTTGCTGCACAATATGCATTACCTACGGCTGAACCGATGATGGCAGCGTAGAATGGATATTTTAATTTCAATGTTACACCGAACATTGCTGGTTCTGTGATTCCAAGTAATGCAGAAACACCTGATGCAGAACAGATTGATTTCATCTTCTCATTCTTTGTTAAGAATAAAACTGCTAATACGGCTGCTCCCTGTGCTACGTTGTTCATACTTGCTGTTGTGAAGATAAAACTTCCACCTGTTGTTGCTTTGGCTGCGATCAGCTGTGTCTCGATCGCGATAAAGCTGTGATGCATTCCTGTTAGACAAATCGGTGCATATGCAAGTCCGAATAATCCGCCACCGACAAATCCAAGTGTGTTATATACCCATGTGATTCCATCTGCTAATAAGTTACCTGCTTCTCTTAACACTGGTCCTACGCAGATGAATGTTAAAAATGATGTTACCATGATAGAGATCAATGGTGTTGTCAGGTTATCTAACCATGTTGGTGTTACTTTATGTAACTTCTTCTCGATCGTTGCTAAAATAAATGCAACTGCTAATACTGGAAGTACAGTTCCCTGATATCCGATCGCCTGGATCTTAAATCCAAAGATATCCCATACTGGTGCTTTGGCGATACCGATGCTGTATGCACTTAACAGATCTGGATGAACCATGATCATACCCATGGCTGCTCCAAGATATGGATTCCCGCCAAACTTCTTCGTTGCGCTAAATCCGATCAATACTGGCAAAAATGCAAATGGAGCACTTGCAAACATGTTGATCGCTGTTGCCAGACCCTTAAACTGTGGGTACAGATCAATGACGGACTTGCCACTAAACATCGCTGCTGTCAGGATATTGTTCACTCCCATTAACAGACCACCTGCTACGATGGCTGGAATGATCGGTACGAAAATATCACTTAATAACTTTACTAATCTCTGAAGAACATTTCCTTTCTTCTCTTCTTTCTCATCATCTGCTGGTGTATCGACTGAGATTCCTAACTGCTTCTGTACTTCGTCGCACACTAAGTTTACAAGTCCTGATCCGAAAATGATCTGGAACTGTGACTGTGTTAAGAACACTCCCTTAACTCCTTCAATGTCGCTGACTGCATCTTCATTGCGAAGATCGTTGTCTTTTAACTGTAAACGAAGTCTTGTTGCACAATGCTGAACTGACTTAATGTTTTGTTTGCCACCAACATACTCGATGACCTGGCTGGCGATTTTTGCGTAATCCATATCTTCTCTCCTTTTTTTATTGTGAAACTTATTATGGTATCGGTTCCATATCTGTATCTTATAACTTTCTCTTCTATTTGTCAATAGTATTTATGGAATCGATACCACATTTTTTTATTTTATTACTTTTATTTGTGTTTTATGTGAGACGACTTAACAAAGCAACAGGTAAACGACAAAGCCCTCCGTTCCGAGTAATACGGAAGGAGGGCGATATTATAAGCACGTATGAAGAATTTATGATCTGACACTTCCGCCTTCAATAAATTCATATCCCACAATCTGTTTCTTGGATACTGGTTCTCCTGTGATCATCTTAAGGATCGTTTCCGCTCCAAGGTATCCCATTCCATAGGAATCAAACTTTAGCGTTGTAAGCTCTGGCGTCAGGAGGGTACTTTCATCATATCCTCCAAACGCTGCCACAGACACTTCTTCTGGAATCCTCTTCTTATGTTCATGTAAAATCTTATATGCACCAAACGCAAGCCGATCTGTTGCACAGATGATCGCATCTAAATCTGATTCCCTCTCAAGTAATTCTCTTGTAACCGTCTGTCCACCAATAAAACTATAATCACTCTTCCCTGTCACCGGTGTGATCCCATATTCTTTCAATCCATCTAACACACCATTTCTACGCTCGATCCCAACTGCCTGGTCTGTCTCATAGACACCAATATATCCAACCTTTTGATGTCCTTTCTTCCCGATATACTCTCCGATCGTTTTCCCTGCATGATAATCATCATAAATAATGGAAATTCCATCTTCATAATCCTGTGTTAAAACAACCACTGGAATTCCCGCTTTCTTTAACAGCTCTTTGTGGTCCTTTGTGATCGCTATGGAACTGATCAAGATCCCATCCACATTTAACTGGATCAGGCGCTGGATATTCTGTAATTCCTGATCAATATCGTGGTCTGAGTTCTGAATAAGGGTTGTATACCCCTTTTCTCTTAAATACCGATCGATACTTGTAATCACACGGCTTGTGATCTTAGAATTTAATGTCGGCACAACTACACCGATCACGTTGCTTTGTTTCGCATTCAATCTTGCAAATGCATTCGGTGTATAGTTGTATTCTTCAATGACCTTCTGAATCTTCGCTCTCGTCTCATCCTTTACATATCCCCCGTTAAAATAACGAGATACTGTGCTTTTTCCAACTCCTGATAAATTCGCGATGTCTGCCATGGTCATCTTCTTTGCCATATATTTTGATCTCCTTTGTTACTTTATCTCTCATTATCTTAGCACAGAAAAAGCTATAAAGAAATAAGATGATATAAAATTTCTTTCTCATCCAATAAACGAAGTATTTCTTTCCTGCCTGTAAATAAAAAGATCTGACGGTCTATATGGTGACTTAAATACTGTATCGTCTGTGCCAGTCTTTCGTCATCATAATTACCGAACACATCGTCTAAAAACAACGGAAATGCATCATTTTCATATAAAAGATCGGCCGATGCAAGGCGCAGTGCAAAGTATAATTGTTCTACCGTGGCATTGCTTAAATACTTCATATCGACATGATCAAATCCATCATAAACCATCATCGAAAGATTCTCATCCATGACTGCCTGCGTATATTTTCCATTCGTCATATCACAAAAAATCTCTGAGATCTTCTCATTTAGTTCCTGTCCAAAAGTCTTTTGTACCTGGCTTGCAGCTTCCTCGATCGCTTTCATTGCAAATTCTATCTCGTGAATCTCAAGTTCTTTCTTCCTTTTCTGCCCCAGCAAAATCTCGTATTCCTGCTTTTTCTTATCTGCCTCTTCCTTTTGCTGCATAAGCTGTGCTTTCTCGATCTCTATGATCTCTAAGCGATGTCTTAGTTCTATTTTGCGAATTCGTTCTTCATCTTCCCCACCAAATAACTTTCGAAACCACAGAAAAATCTTCTGAAGCAGCGTCAACTTTCTCTTTTGTCTTAAACGTTTCCGAATCTCTCTCTCTTCCTGTTCATATTCATTCAACGCTTGTGCATCATACTGCCATGACCCCTGCTGTCTTCGCAAATTGTCAATCTGTGCAAACACAGAATCTTTTCGCATTTGTCTTCGTCTGGCTTTCAAATGATCGATCGCTTTTCGAAGGTCGATCGCGGCATCCTTGCTGCTTCGCAGATTCGCCATGGAATTTTGCAAAACTTCCTTCATCTCTCTACCTGTACGAATCTCTGCCTGTGTCATCGAAACCGTATTCTCAAATGCCTGTTGATCGGATTCGAATAAGTATTCCTTCCCCTTAAGTTCCTCCATCGTATCTGCATCAAATATACGATACTCTGTCTGCCCTTGACCGAAGTTTCGCATAATCTTATATCTGATCCCGTCCTTTTCAAAGACCATGGAGCCACCGTAAATGCCGCCATTTACTGGCTGATATCTGGTGAAATCATCATATCTTGCAGCAAGTCCTCTTGATTTCTCCAGCCCAAACAGCATTGCGATCATAAACTTACGAAGTGTTGTCTTGCCAGATTCATTCTTGCCATAGAAAACTTCTAACTTCCCAGATGTCTGGCAATGATATTTATGAAATTTTCCAAATCCATCAATATTGATCTCCTCAATCTTCATCTTTTACTTCTCCCTGGCATATGTTAAAGCTTCCATCGCATAACGCAAAGCCTCTGGTTCATCTTTTAAAATATCTGCGACCTTCTGGATGATAAAATCATCTTCCTCTGATAGCTGTTCGTATTCCCATTGATTCTTCGTTTCATAAATGATATCTGTGACCATATACTGGCTCGTGATCTCATAAAAGTCCAGATGGATCTGTGGATCAATACTTCCTGTCAGTACAATCTCATATATATTCTCTCTTCCACGATATGAAAGTTCCGTTTCTACCCGATCTATGATCTCTAACGCTGACATCTCATCGGATATCATGACTTCCACTTGTGTATACATTCTTTTTGCAAAGGGAACGAAGGTTATCTGTTTCTTTTCTTCGCTGATCTCCCCTTCGATCAGCCCATGGTATCCCGTCTCTGTGTGATCCAATGGTTCCAGCGATCCTGCATATGCCATCAGATCTTCGAAAATGATCTCTGGTTTATGGATATGTCCAAGAGCGATATAGTCGAATCCAGACCATTTTAACGCTTCTCTCTGAATCGGGATATGACTTTCATCCCCTCCATGTGCCAGCAGGATTGAAAAATCACTGCCTTCGCTCTCATCTGGTTTCATGCGATCATACAATGGTTTCGTGATCTGATTCTTCCAATAACTAAAGCCATAAATGGTCGTTTCAAGATCTTCAAAAGAAATATGATCTCTTTGTTTTCCATCCAGAAGATAAACTTCCGAATTCCATTTATACTGAGAAAATACATCATGCGGTTTCAGATGATCGTGATTCCCTGCGATCAAAACCGTTCTTGTATGATTCAATCTGGACAACAGATAATCCACTTCTCTCAGTTCCTGCTGCGTTGGCGGCTGATCAAACAGATCCCCTGCGATCAATAACAGATCTACCTGTTGCTTATTCGCATGATCAATGACTCTTTGAAATGTCTCTTTGATCTCTTGTTCTCTGATCCTTCCAAATGTCTGCTCTCTCTCTGGTCTGGCTCCCCAATGAACATCCGCAATATGAATAAATTTCAAAAAATCACCTGCTTTCTGATCATCTTCTATGATCTTATTCTGTCATCATACGATCGATATTCTTTAATAATTCTTCGATCTGTTCTCCCGTTATATGATCCATGTGTACCCCGCCTGTACATACCACTACTTTTCCTGTTTCCCTGCATCGATTCTCAGCCAGTCTGCGGCATAGAAATTCGTCTTTGTGACCTGTCAGGTTGATCACAGATGAAGTGACACTGATCGTTCCGTCACCACTCAACGAAGGGCGTGGAACTGCCTGAACAACACAGCCAATATGCGGTTTCTCACCACCGCTTAGAGTTAAAACAAGATCTTCTCCTATTGCTTTTTCACAGATCTCTATCGTAATTCCCGCAATTGTTTTGCTATATTTCATTTTGATCCTCCTTATTCTATTCCAAAGCGGACCTTACCAAAACTTCCTCTGAAATAAAACAGGCAGCCAGTTCAACACTGACTGCCCCTAAATTATGCCATATATCTTAGCCCCATAAATTTGCTGGGTAGACACCTTCTTTGATCAATCCAGCAAATGCTTTCTGTACAGCTTCCTTATCTTCCTGATAAGTTACACCGAACCATCGATCCTGTGTCTCTAATACTTTGACGTTTGCACGTCCTTCTTTCAATAATTTATCTACGATGTTTGGTAATAAATATTCTTTCTTCAGATCTCCTTCTTCTACTTCACTTAAGAAAGTCTTGAAGTCTTCTGCAAGGAACTCTAAAAATTCTGGATATGCAGCCCACATATTCATAGAAACTTTATCCTCTGGACTGATCCATTCCTGAACATCTGGAAGATCACACTTGATCTTACCATCTTCCCCCATCATAATTCCTGTTGTCTCATGAACCTGGCTTAATAATCCATTCTCATCTACAACACTAACTCCTCGTGTGACAGTTCCATTGTCACTTAATGTATTCTTCAGGATAAATCCTGCCATTCCCATTGTGAATTCTCTTCCAAGATCTTCTCCAGATACTAAGAAATCATGAAGCTTCACAAAAGCTTCCTTTCCATAGTAATCATCTGCGTTGATGATCACAAATGGTTCCTTGACGACATCCTTGCAGCAAAGAACAGCCTGTCCTGTTCCCCAAGGCTTTGTACGTCCTTCTGGTACTTCAAATCCTTCTGGAAGGTCATCTAATTCCTGAAATACATATTCTACATCAATCTGATCTTTAATTCGGTTGCCGATTATCTCTTCAAATTCTTCAAAGATGTCCTTACGGATAATAAATACAACCTTATTAAATCCAGCTTCTTTCGCATCACGAATTGAATAATCCATGATGATCTCACCATTCGGTCCCATCTTCGCAAGCTGTTTGATTCCTGCACCGTATCTTGATCCGATTCCGGCTGCCATAATTATTAATGTAGTATCCATAAATCTCCCCTTCAGTCATCTGACCTGTTTTGTTACCTGTATACTTGTTATATCCTGTGTAAAACATTCCATATATTTGTTTTCACATATATCCTTTATTATAAATATTATTCTCTATAATGTCAATAGATCCTGGCTATCCTTTCCTTAAATACTTCCTTATTGTAAGATCAAAAAGAGCAGGTACTCTGTTTCGTACCTGCTCTTTTATCTTGGTCTTATACTTAACAACTTCTTAATCTTCTTGCCTCTGGCTCTCTGGATGTCTTATCTTCTGATACCCATAAATCTTTGTAATTTAATTTTAAAAGCCCTGCGATCATTAAGCTTAACACTAAGATCATTGCAATTGTTCCTAATAAATGCATTGTTATTCTCCTCTTTATATTGTATTGTATTATGTATCCTGTATTTATGCTTTATATTTTATCAAATTAATTTCGGAGAATCAATATGTAGCATTATTTTCTAGGAAATTACAACATTTCATTTGCATTTTCCCTCTGGTGTTAGCAAAATTTTCAGTAATAAATCTGTCTTCGTTATTGTTTTTGTGCAATTTGTAGTACCAATTTCTGAATGGAGTGTTTGTGTTTGGTCGTATTTAATTTCTGATTCGTCTAATCCGTTCTGCCACGGCATTCACTAGAAAATAAATAATCCCTCCTACTAATCCTCCAATTGTATTAAAAAATAAATCTGATATTTGAAATGTTCCTAATCTTAAAAACAACTGCAACAGCTCAATTGTCAGAGATGACAGAAACGCTATTTGGATACTTTTTAATATAATTTTCCCTATATACACTTTCTTACCAAATATTTTTTCTTCAAAATTCCAAAACATTAATATTATATACGGCATAAGCAGGAAAAAATTTTCTATACACTCTGATGTTAAAATGCGCTGGCCTGTCACTGTATTATATCTGTATATTCCCCATACTCCCCACACATCACATAATGGATTCATCCACATATCTCTGTTGATCAATGTCTTAAATAATACCATGGTAATATAGAAAAACAATATATATTTTTTACGGAATTCTCTATCCCTTTTAAAATGATCGATCCATGTCCGGATAGCTGCGATGTATTCATAAGCTTATTTAAGTTGCTTTAAATTCTCTTTTCCCCATCATCAATCTCTATTAATTATCACCTTATATTTATGCTTCAAGCTATTCAATTCTCGATCATCGTATGGCACAATTCCATCATTCTGCAACCTTCCTAAAACAATCGCCGAGTCTCTATTAATTTGTCTTGCAAATTGACAAATTGTATTTCTATTAAATATACCCTGATTTAAAAAGTACTCGTAGTCTTTCAACGGAATCAACTTATTCGCTGCATATTCATCTGCCGCCTGCTCCTGTTCTCCAGTTTCTTTTTCAAATGATATTCCATAATCTTTATTAATAATGTGTCCTATTTCATGTAATAGTGTAAACCAAAATGTATCTGAATAAAGTCTTCTGTCATTTACCATAAGCATAATATTCTTTCCCATTTTCTTTGTAGCACCATTAATTTTTGATCCCGGCAAATTTGGTAATATAATTAAAATAACTCCTGCATTTTTAAATTTATCATATATTAATGAATAGAATTTTTTGTGTTCTGTTGTTAATGTTAATGCATACTCTATTGCATCTTCAAACTCTGCATTGTTGAACGCTGGTGCATCTATTTTTAATGCTTTATTAACAGCTATCTGAACCATTATATTTGCCTTCATTGTATTCAACTCATTTAGTCCACTTGCCGATCCCCTAAAACTTACTGCCAGATCATTCTTTTTTAAAACTGCCAAATTAGAAACATCTAAAAATCGTCTGACAGCGTCTATCTGCTCATCGATTTTTCTTGGCAAATCAGGGAGCTTAAAATTCTCTTTAAAATATTTATAATCTAGATTTTCAAATAGTTTTCTTTCCTCTGCCATTAATTTTTCTGATTCGAACTCTGCACATATTACATCATATTCTTTCTGTAAATTAAGCCAATAATCAATACTTGTTCCTAACATTCTTGATAATTTCATCGCAATATCTATTGACAATTTCTGCTTTCCAGATATTAATATACTTAAATTCTTAGGAGTAGTATCCAATCTCTTAGCAAAATCTTCCTGTGTTAACCCACTTTCATCAACAATTTCTTTTATATAATAACCAGGATGAAACGCTATTCTATCATTATATTCTATATAATTACTCATAATGTTTACTTACCTCCGTTATTTCTACTATCTCTACTATCTCCGCTATTTGATCTATTCCTTGATCCTCATATGGTTCTTTTTTTTCATCTAGTGGTCGTAGAATAATTCTCCATGCATCTCTTCTTGTTTTCACATCAATTGCAAAATATCCCTTCAATCTTTTTCTTCCTTTATCATTCAAAGCATGAAAATGAAAGGTTGGCATCATTATTATATCTTTCATTATTATCGCACTCTTTAATGCATTGATTCTAGATAAAAGATTTGTTGCTAATAAAGTATTTCCCCCAAATAATTTTTTAGCTTCCTTCATACTAGTACATTGTTTCTTTACCTTATCATTTTTGTAAACTAGTTCCAAATTATACTCCTTTTATTCTGAATTACCTATTAGGTAATTAGATTTTACTCTCTTGCTTTCTTTATGTCAATATATTTTTTATAAACAACTATCGTAAAAAAATATTTTGAAAATTATTTTATATTCTTATACATATACATAATTATTAAAATCTAACAGATGTGCTTCATCCAATATTAACTTTCCTTAAACTCTTCCATAATATCTCTATTAAACCTAGACAACTCCCGATCTATATGTTCATCTGTATATCCAAATATATATTTTTCTAAATCATTCGCTTCTATAAAAAATTTATCTTCTAATAATTTCCTATACTGAATATCGTATGCTTTTGCTTTTATAATAATTTCCTGAGCATTTCTCTTTAAATTATTATATCTCTCCTCCAATTCAAAAAGTTCTATCTCATTATTATCCATCTCTGATAAATCTGTCTTATCTATCACAATATTAAAATTTTGAGACTTTCCTTGTAAATAATCTAAATCATTCTGATCATCAAATTCCGTCTTGAATTTAATCTTACTAGTATAAGATGTATCATACGGATTTTGAATTTTTTCTTCTTTATCAGATTTTATTTGATTGCAAACTTTACAGGTAGGTATTAAGTTGTATAGACAAATTGCTAATGCTGTATATTTAGATTTATTGTAATAGTGATCTAAGTCACCTCTAAAATGCAATCTCCCATTTTTATCATAAACTGTATTAATATAATTCTGATTACAATACGGACAAGTTAGCACACCAAATACTTCTACAATCTTCCCTGCCTGTGAATTTCTAAAATTATTATATCTATCTAGTATATATTTTTTTGATTCATCACTAATGTCTTCTTGAAAATCATCAATTTTCTTTTTTATTTTAGTTAATTCATTTGTGTCTGCTAATAAAAAAGCTTTTATACTTTCTTCCGTAATATCGAGATTTTCATCCACTATCTTTTTTAAAATTGTGTCCTCATCTATAATATTCTTAAACTTTTTTAAGTGTCTTGTCGAAAACCATTTCCAATATATTTCTTCAATTTTCTTCTTTTGTTGTTCAGTTATCGATATTCTATTCATCTAAAATCCTCTGTATTTTATCTAATTTTTCTTCATCTTCTATATTTAAGATTCTTTGTGAGATTTCATATTTATTATTATCTTTCTTTGTATAATATAATTGTAATAATTTTTTCTTTACCGTCTTCTCTCCTATCCTATCAATTAATTTCTTTGCAGAATCCATTCCTTCTTCACTTAGTTCCCCCTTTTTCAATTTGTCTGTCATTTCTCGTATTGTTTTGTAAGAATATTCTCCAAATGTATTATCCATCATAAAAGAATTCATCAGCAAATAGTATATATTAGTAGCAAACGTATCTTGCCTATGTTTTATTGTTCTTTTTCCATCCAAATCCTTTTGACTCACTATTGCATACGTGTTTATCTGGTAATATATCTGTAACAATAAACGGTGAATGACTTGTTATCACAACCTGTACTGTTCTTCCTTCGCATTCATTCAAATTTTTCAGTAAAATATCTATAAAATTCCTAGCCAATTCTGGATGGATTTCTCTATCCGGCTCATCAATCAATACTATCACATTATTTCCTTCTGGAACCTCTTTCACTGCTACAGTTATTTTTGATATAACATCTAAAAAAAATCTTTCTCCTTCTGACATCTTAGGCACTATAATTTCTAAAACAGTAAAAATTGTATTTATGGCTCCTTCAATACTTTTCCTCTTATAAATACAATCATATGTTTTAAATAAGTTTATCACCTGAGTATTTTCTGGATTTTTACAATCAATTCTTATTTTTTTCTTAGTTTCAAAACATTCTTCTGGTAATGCTTCTATAGCATCTAAAATTTCTAAAGTTGCTTTCTTTTCATTCGTTTCTATTATCTTCTTTGCTTCTTCATCCACTTTACTTAACACGTACTCTAATATATTATTATAATATTCTTCTTGATTTTCTTCCTGTTCCTTAATATATTCTATAAATTTCTTATATTCTCTTTTTAATCTTTCAATTCCTCTTAATTCAGTTTCTCTATTCCATATCCATCCCGAAAGTCTATTTACAAAATAATATTCTATCAAATCTATTCTAAACATTTTTAGAAAAGCCTTTTTGTTATTTTTTTCTAAATGCTCGTCTCCCAAAATTGAATACTCCTTATCTTTTTTAAGAATCCTATCTAATTCATTTCTCTCTTCATTTAGAAAATCCACTATTTCCTCTTTTATCTCACTTCTAATCATTCCTAGTTCATTATCAATAACATTTCTTATTTCTATACTCTTGTTAGAAATTTTTAATTCATCCATATTCTTCATAGATACTAAATATTTATACAAATACTCATAATAAATTGTCTCGATAAAATATTTCCTTCCAAATATGTATTCATCATCATTATCATTTTTAAATTCACTACTAATTCTACTATTATATCTATCTTTTGTAATATATGCGTATTCAACTTGTGTTTTTTTCTCTAAACTTTGTTTTTCTAACCATCTTTTAAAAAAATTTGTTTGATATATCAACTGATTTTCCTTTAGTAAAAAAATTAGTCCCACCCATGGTCTATATAATGAATCTTTTGTTTCTATCCCATCCATATCTATATTGTTTATTTTCCCTTCAATATAACTTGCATCAGAAAACTCGAATCCAAAATAATCTCCATATAAATGATACATCATAAAATATGATCTTTCTTCTCTCCTATTATACGTATCTTTTCTTCTATCATTTAATCTCATGCCTAAAATATCTAGTAATGTAGATTTTCCCGTTCCATTTTTTCCATGAAACATCGTAATAGTTGTTACAATATCACCATAGTATTGTTTTAATGAATCCATATTCTTTTGAATTTTTAAATTTCCTTCCTTATATTCAACATAATAATTTGAAGAAAAATTAATTTGTTGGTTTTCAAATATATCATCATATTTTTTTATATATAAATATACTAGTTCCATACTTTTTCTAATCCTCCACATACTATCTACAGGTAATATCTTACATCAAACACAAACAGCCAACACAACTCAATTCTTCCAAATCAAATTGCATTGGCCACATCATAACTCTACTCCCAAAGCTTCGCCTCATAAACCCCATCTCGGATCAATCCAGCAAAAGCTTCCTGTACTGTCTCTTTATCTTCTTTATATGTAACTCCAAACCAACGATCCTGTGTCTCCAACACCTTCACGTTCGCTCTCTCCTCTTTCAAAAGCTTGTCCACAATATTCGGTAACAGATATTCGCTCTTTAGATCTCCTTCTTCCACATTCGCTAAGAAATCCTTGAAATCCTCTGCCAGAAAATCTAAAAACTCTGGATATCCTGCCCACATGTTCATGGATACTTTATCTTCTGGACTGATCCATTCCTGTACTTCTTCGTTGTCACATTTGATCTGTCCGTCTTCTCCCATTTCGATTCCTGTTGTTTCATGCATCTGGCTGAGCAGTCCATTCTCATCAACCACACTGACACCTCTTGTCACGGCACCATTATCACTTAATGTGTTCTTTAAAATAAATCCACCCATTCCCATTGTGAACTCTCTTCCAAGCTCTTCTCCGAATACCAGAAAATCATGCAATTTCACAAATGCTTCTTTTCCATAATAATCATCTGCATTGATGATCACAAATAGTTCTTTCACGACATCTTTGCAGCATAATACAGCCTGTCCTGTTCCCCTTGGTTTTGTTCTTCCTTCTGGTACTTCAAAACCTTCTGGCAGATCATCCAACTCCTGAAATACATATTCCACATTAATCTGTTCTTTGATCCTATTTCCAATGATCTCTTCGAACTCCTTAAAAATGTCTTTACGGATGATAAAGACAACTTTATTAAATCCTGCTTCTTTTGCGTCATGAATGGAAGAATCCATGATGATTTCTCCATTTGATCCCATCTGTGCCAGCTGTTTGATTTCTTCTCCAAATCTGGAGCCGATCCCTGCTGCCATGATGATTAATGTTGTATTCATCTACTTTTCTCCCCTTTTACTTTTGTTCTGTCTTCGTTTCTATATTCATTCTTTTAATTGTCATATTTTTCCTAATTTTCCAATTTCTTAAGTGGACCAGGCACCTATATACTGCATAAATATTACGTCTATTCAAATATCTTATGCATATTACTATGTCGATTCAAAGAATTCAATCCTCTTTCTATATACTTCCATGTATCTTTATACGATCCTTCTACTGCAATAGGCTTATCAGAAATAAATTCAATAAATTCATTTATTTTTCGCTCAAATTACTTAAGCGGACCAAGCACCTATATATTAGGTCACTTAAGTTTTACATAAGTACCTCATTCAATTACTTCTTCAATAATTTCAGTAATGGCTTTTTCACTTTTCATATATTCATTCTGTTCTAATATGAAATTATCCAATTGCTCAATTATTGAACTGTAACTGTAGTCGATTTCATCTCCCACTCCATCTGCCACACCACCATCCTCATCATACTCAATATACCCAACTGTGAGTTCTATTTTTCCTTTTGCTATTATTTCTTTTTCATCAAATAAACTAATGTCAATCCATTCTTTATCACCTACACTTGGATTAATATTAATTTCGTCTATTTTCAAAAATAATTTTTGCTCATCAATCCCTAATATCTCAATACTATCTCCATATCCTATACTATCTGGAAGATTTGTTATTCCCACTTTTCTTGACGCATCCTCATATTTAGAATCTATCCATTTTGCAATCTCAGATATTTCTTCTTCTGAAATATCATCCTCATCAATTACTTCTGGAAAATCTGTTATTTCATCCAATTTTGAAGAAATATTACATATTATTTTTTTGATATTTTCTCTATCCGAGAATAATTCCAATAACGAGTCATATATGCTCGATATTTCTTCATACTCTCCATACAATTCATTAATGCAATTAAAACGCTCGATAATATCCCCTGACATTTTTGATTCAGCAAAATTTTCTTCAAGATACGTTTCATATTCACCTAACGGAATTAGTCCAACCGATTCACGATCCATATCCATTATCTCTTGCTCGTAATCATATTCCAAATCAGTTTCTATCTCATAGATCTCTTTTCTTGAATCTCCACCTAAAATTATATTAAATGGTAATATTTCAAAAGTATTTTCTGCTCTATTAATTTCAATTCTGCAAGCAAATTTTGCCTTATGTTCTTCTCTAATTCCAACAGTGCCTACATAAACATACTCTTTTTCTTCTGAATCCCATGGAGCATTATCATAGTCCTCATAAAAACAATCCATAATGAATGCACCTTCACATTTCAATGTTACAATCGATTTATTGTCATCAATTTCATCAACACAATGAATTCCAATAGTTATATCTGATAAACTATTCAAGTAAGTTTCGGTATAATCATATCCCTCAGTTATGCCATTTCTGTCATGTGATAACCCAATCACATTTATTTCCACATTATTCATTATGTATTGAGCTAAACATGATTCAATATCAGATTTTTGGGTTACAACAAATTCTTTTGTAGCCTCATAAAATTCCTCTTGCTTATTCATTTCACTGTACAAAGCTCCCAAAGAAGAAAAGAACAAATGATTATCCCAAGACTGACAAGCTTCTATAAACCCTTTATCACTACTTATTATCGCAACCATTTCTTCATGTCCAAATCTCTCTCTAATTTGATTTGCTATAAATGCATCAGGAAACTCTTTTCTCTTTTTCTCACCAATTTGGAATGGAGCTTGAATTTCAAAATAATCGTCTATTATTGCATCCAAATCTATTTTACTAGTATCAAGAATCTCCGCATCCAAATCTGCTATATACTTATGAAGTAATTCTATACTCTTCTTCCTTATTTCTACTTTATCACTACTTAGATCCAGAATATTCCCTAATCCCAATTGTTTTATCTGATAAGTAGTTGCTATCTTCAAAGCATCCGCTCTTAGTTTTCGCATTAGAGAACATACCGTAACACCTCTTTTAGCAATATGTTTTTCTGCTTCCTTAACTACTATATTACTTAGTACAACTTTTACTTTTCCTTTTTTCACATAGTTTACCAAAAGTTGAAGCGTACTCTTTTCGTTAAAATCGAAATTTGCTGCATCCAAAATATTAGTATCTATTGTCACATAAATAGGATATTTTATCATTTTTCATCATTCCTTTTTCATTTTTACTATTCTCCGTCTGCTGATATTTAAGTTCTTCACATTATTTAAAATGTCTATCTACTATTGAATTCCATTCCTTGTTATACATACTTGTAATCTCTTTACAATCTTTTTTTAATTCCTAATTTTTTAAACTGTTTTTTTGTATCTTTTCCCTTATTTTTCTTCATTCTTCTTTAAATCCATCTTCTGGTATCGGTACCTCTATGAGAATCCTTGTATTTGTATTTGAATAATCCTATCAAGCACCATAACAAATTTATCTAGATCAAACAAAATTGAAAATTTTAATTTAATTGGTACGAGTGATTGCACTTCCAATATTGCATATTTATAATCTATTGTAAATCCCCATTAATATTTCATTTCTCCTTGCATATTCTTACACATTGGAACCAGGTATCTATAGGTATATTTGCCTCTTAATCAATACAAACCGAGCAAAATTTCTTTCCAAACTCACTTATTTCATAAAAACTTTTTTTCTCTATCAAATTAACTTCTTCCTTAGGAATCAACTTTTGATATATTACGCTTTCTCTTAACTCTTTATAAAAATAATCATCCGTCAAAAATCGGTCGTAATATACTTCCACTAATCCTAATCTATGTAGATTATCTAAATACTCCGGAAATTTTTGTGGAAATTGACATTTCGTCAAATAACATATATTGCTAAAAAAAGGAGAACGATCAATTTCACCATTTTTTTCATCCACTTTCTGTCTAATTTTTAGCATTGGCATTCTATTATCTCTACGTAAATATTCCAACATTCTACATTCATCAGGAGATAATTGTTTTATTATGTTCACAAATGCCGGATGAGCATCCATAGAATCTACATTCATAGCTTCCCCTAATAAATTCGTAAACATCTCTCTTAATTCTTCTCTATGTGAAGTATATCTCATTGCCTCAAGTACTGGAACTGCAATCATTGGGTCTGGAGAAATGATCTTTTCTTTTTCTATTTTTCTTTTTTCAAAATATTCAGGGATTGCAGCATCTAAATAATCTGCGATTTTATCATATCCCCATACTAATACAGATATTGGTGCTAAAGCTAATTTCGTTACCCCTTGCAATCCCTGCCCTACTGTACTTACCGTTGGACGCGCCAAATCATTATATATATCCTTAATCGGCAATTGCTTTGCTATTTCTCCACCAAATGTTTCTTTTTTATCCATATTTTAGATTTCTCCTTTGCTTTATCCTTTATAGTCATTAAGTAGATCAGACACATACATCTATCCATATAATACATTTATTAAAATAAGTAATATTATTCTTGTCCATTATAACTTTCTCTTTATAATAAGTATATGAGACAATTTATAGAAACACTATTATATCATAATTATGACTTAATGATACAAAAATATTGATTTTTTATATCTCGAATATTCTGCTAATATATTCTGCACTATCTAGACTGATTTCTTAAGGTCCCTGAGACTTAAGGTATACATAAGTTCTTTCCTAACTTTATTAATTCTTTTTTTATTTTGAGTGTTCTTGCCTAAGTTTTTGTTCTTCTTTTTCCCATTCTTTTTCGTATAAATCTCTATATTTATATTCTCCTCCACTTGCGAATTTTCTCATCAATCCAACTTCAAATAATCTGTCCCATTTTACATGAATATGCTCAAAATTATGATAATTAAATTCGTCCGTACACACAGGTAATTGAGCCTTTATTTCACCTGCTTTCATCAAATGATATGGATATTGACATGACAGCACTATATTATTTTCGTTTATTTTTTCAGAACCTTTTCCCCAACACATCAATAGAAGTTGTACACTATTAAATTTAAATAAATATGAAAGTCTCAAATCTTGAAAAGTTTCTTTTGATACATTATCATTAAAGAAAACTTGTCCTGTTTCATAATCTATATGTCGTACAACACTATTAGCGTACAGCATTGGATTTTGACACCAACGTAACTTAAGATTGCCAAACATTGCATCTGGAACAGGTGAAACATTTACAGCAAGCCCGCATAATACAGTTACATTCGCTTTAGGTATATTATCACTCTCATTCAGTAAACGGTAAATCAGTGTTACCGATAAATTTTTGATCACTGGATTTTTATCTAGTGATCTTATTTTTTACATTCTGTTGGCAGGTGTTCTGACCATGGTAATAGTTCTTCTAAAAAATCTAGATTTCTATCTTCCATGTGTTTTGGAATCTCTATCAGCAGATATTTTAAATATTCATATGGTTTGAACTGGTTCGCTTTGGCTGTCTCTGTAATACTGTAGATCATTGCACTTGCTTTGGCCCCATTCACTGTATCTATCACATGCCAGTTATTCCGCCCAACGCAAAAGCTCCGAATAGCAATCTCTGCATTATTATTATCGAGAGGTACTAATGGATCATCCAAAAACGCTCTGAGATATCTTTCCTGATTCAGACTGTACTGCATTGCGTTATATAAAGCACTCCCAGTTCCTACAGATCCTATGTTTGATCTTACCCACGAAAAGAAAGCATCGACCAATGGTGATACCTGTTCTTTCCTCCGTTTTTTTCGCTGCTCTGGTTCATACCCGTCCAGGCTGTTATCGGTATGATAGATCGCTCCGATCTGGGCAACTGCAGCTTCTGCAAGACTTCCTTTTGATGCTTTTTTCCCTAATGCTTTACAGATCTGGACATATTTCCGCCTTGCATGAGTCCAGCAGCCTGCAACTGTGATGTGTGCATTTTCCCTCGCAATCTTATGATATGCTTCAAACCCATCACAGACGATCGTTCCTTCATATCCTTTCAAAAACTCCGCCGGATGGCTTGAATTTCTGGTTTTCTGATATTCATACAGGATCACTGGCTGTTGTCCATCTTTTGTACCAGTACGATAAACCCACATATAACTGTTGCACATCGTATCCCGTCCGTCTCTCTTGACTTTGACTGGTGTTTCATCCGCATGGATCACAGGGTCCTGATAGATCTGCTGATGCATCCGGTCATATAATAAAGATAAATAGCGTTCACTGCTTTTGATCACCCAGCTGGACATTGTCTGTCTTGAAATATGAATATCATTCCTTTTAAATTCCTGTTCCAGACGATACAAAGGCATCGCATTCACATATTTAAAGTTCAGGACTGCCGCTAACAGAGATGGCGTTACGATACTGTTTTTTAAGATTTCAGAAGGTCGTTCTGCACTTATGATCTTATCTTCATTTTTTGCACTATAATAAGCGACATGATGCTCGATCACTTCGAAAGTTGCTGGATGAAAATCCAGTTTTTTATAAATCCTGTCTGGAAGTCTCCGATATCCATTTGGGAACAGCTCAGAAAGCTGTTTTTCAGAAAGTTCATGATATTCTTCCCGGACTGGAAGTCCTGACAGATCTTCATCACGTTTTCCTTTCGGTCTTTTTTACGTTTATATGCAGGAATGACTTCTTCGATCAATGGTTCTTCTGCACAGTCTGTTTCTATCGTAACTTCAGCTTCGTTAAAACACAGAGTCAACTGATCATAGTCAAATTTCTCCGTTTTCTGAGCAAAACGATCTGTTCGTGACATCGTAAGCTGTTCATAGATCAGGTCAAACTTTCGGTTCAGTTCTTCTAACTGTGTTGTCTGTTTTTGCAGCTGTTCCTGTTGAGAAAGAAACAGTTCGATGATCTGTTTCTTTGTAAATCTGTTTAATTGTCCCTCGTTAAATATGATCTCTTTCATAAGACCACACTATCATAGAACATAAACGCATGTAAAGAGATATGAGACAACTTTTTAAATCCGTGGATAAAGTCATTTTGACAGGAATACTTTATCCACAGAATGTTCAGACGAAACGTGGATGATCTATTTTCTGAATACATTTTTTAGGCTTGATCGTCAGACCTTCCATCAGCCATCGAAACTGCTGGGATGTAAGCTTACATACTTCTTTCTGACTTCTGAGCCATTGGAATTTACTGGCTTTTTGTTCTAACCGTTTATAACAGAGTAAAGATCCATCACCTTCCCATATAAGTGCCTTGATCCGGTCTGTTTTACGTCCACAGAACATAAACAGAGTTCCAGGCTGAAAAGGATCCATCCCATAGGTTTGAGAAATGATGTTTGAAAGAGAATCGATTCCTTTTCTTAGATCTGTATAACCACACACAATATAAACAGCTTGAAGATCTTTTGCATCATTCAGCATTTTTCAGGTTCCTCAGCACACGGAAAAGAAGTTGTTCGTCCGTATTTTCATAAATACGAATGCGAAGATCATCCTGAAAGATATCAAGGAAAGAATCTGTGGTTTGAAGTTTTGATGGATTTTTTTGTACACCCTGATCTTCATGAAACAGTTCTTTGGGTACGATTGCTAGATTTTCCTGAAGTTTTTCTTCAGATACTTGATCGAGATAAGCTTCTTTTACCTTTCTGACTCTGTAATAATATCCAGCTACAGAAATCCCATAATTCTCTTTACAACATTCATCCAGAGGGATCTGTTGAGGTCGTCCTTTGGATTCCTGCATCATATGAAACCATTCCTGCAATTGAACCTGTTGCGTGACTAAAGTTGTTTTTGACATAAACTATATCGCCTCCTAAAAAAATCAAGAATGTTAAGACTCAAACTTTTTTACAAGTCAAAAAAGTTAAGGCTTAACATTTTTGACCCCTGTTTAAAATCTTGAGTTAATTATCTCAGATTACTTTAGGATTTTGTAGAGAACACTGATTTACCGTTTACTTTGTATCTGTTTTCTCAATCTCTGCAAGATCTTAAGTTTCTTACTCTAATTATCCATTTCCTTTAGAATCTTAACCGTGTGCATTAATCCCTCTTCAACTGTAAATGTATCTTTATATCCTAATTCCTTAACTTTGCTATTATCAAGAGATGCATTATTCATAGGATTAAACGATTTCTTTTCTTCTTCTGTTGGTTCTGCTATTGATAATTCTACATTTCCCGCTTTGGCAAATATCTGACTCATCTTTCTTATTGTTGTTATTTCATCATGTCCTACATTATAAGCCTGCCCACTTTTACCTTTCAAAAGAACTTCCAAAATTTGTGCCGCGCAGTCCAATGAATAACAATATGATCTATTTTGTAAACCAGAACTTTTCATTACCAATTTTTCTCCATTTGCAGCTTTCAACGCAAAATCTGAAGAAATTCGTTTATCTGTTTTCTTTGCTGATGGTCCATATATATGCCCTGGTCTAACAATTAACGTATCAACGTTATATTCTGAATAATACGTTTTACATAACATTTCTGATGCTTTTTTTGCAACTGCATATGAAGATCTAATATTGTCAATATCTATTTGTCCGTACATATCTTCTTTAAAAGATTCTTCCGTGTTCTTTTTTCCATAAACCTCACTAGATGATATATACAATAGTCTTTCAATATTATTCTTCTTAGCAAATTCTAATAAAAATTGTAGTCCTTGAAAATTAGATAAAATTGTTTCAACTGGCTTCGCTGTATACAATTCTGGACTAGCTAAACCTGCACCATGTATAATATAATCTGGTAATATATCTAATGATTGATTTTTCAAAGCATCATATTGAATAAAAATAACTTTTTCTATCCCACCAAATCTATTTTTAAACTGCTTTTCATCTCTTGCTCCAATATATATATTACCTGTTTTTCCATAAATCAAAAGTACATCTACTATTGCTGAGCAAATTAATCCTAATCCTCCAGTAATAAAAATTGATTTTTCCTTAAGCAAATCCAAATCTATATTTTTTACTATTTTTTTCAAATCATTTTTATAGATGCTTGATTCCAACAATTTCATACAATCCTCATTTCTTAATCCATTCATCATTTTTTGCATTTAATAATGCCTTGAAAATTTCAATATCTTCAATTGTAGTTATCTTTATATTCTTTTCAGACCCTTTAGAAAAATAAGTTGTATATCCATATCTTTGCATCAATGAACAAGAGGCTGCCATATTAGTCACACCGTCTTTTATTGCCTTATTATGAACACCCCATAATTCATTGAATTTATATGCGTGCGGTGTCTGTGTTCTCCAAAGTTCATCTCTATTAAGTGCTGCATCAGATTCCATACCATCTTTAGAAACAAATACAACCTCCGTCGTCGGAATAACTGTAACAGCAGAACCATATTGTTTCTGTTTAACTAAATTATCTGTTATGACATCTTGAGATAACATTGGTCTATTACCATCATGAACTATTACCACTACGTCTTCTGTATTCTCTAAATCTTCTTTAATCGCTCTCAATCCATTATAAATTGATTCCTGACCTGTTGACCCACCAGTAACAATTCTCTTTAATTTTGTAATATTAAACTGTTTTGCATATGCTTCAAGTACAGTTTCCCAACCTTCTAAACAAGATATATAAATTTCATCAATACTTGGATGCTGTTGAAATGCTTCTAATGTATATATAATAATAGGTTTATTTTCAACTGTTAAAAACTGCTTTGGTAAGTCTTGATGAGTTCTTGTACCAATTCCCCCTGCTGTCAAAATTGCAATATTCATATCATTCTCCTTTATATTTTATTATTTATACTTTCCAAAATCTACGAAACTTAAACTATGCGTTCTTCTTTCATTCTCTGGTGGTAATTTCATATAGTCTCCAAAAACTTGTTTTAAATATCGATCATATTCTTTTATTACCATAAAATTTATTTTTTCAAATGTCAATTCTATATACTCATCAAAAAAACTACTCGGAACAATTTCCTTGTCATATCCATAATACCCTGCAATACTTGTATAATATTTTGTATTATTTCGTGAATATTTTGTCATATTTTTTTCACAAGTTTTTACTAAATAGCTATGTGAAAAAAATCTAGCTACCACATTTATAAAGCCATATATTATTTTTTTTAAAAATGTATCTCTTTTTCTAAATACACCATCCTTTTCCTGTAACATCCTTATACAAATATATGTAATCCATTTTTGCTTTTTTCTCTCATATTTAAAATCTGAAATTCTATCAAACGGAAATATATCAACAAAAATACCTTTCGGAAATTTCGTTTTTTCTTTTCCATGTTCAATTGCTACTGTATTTCTTAATAATATTTTTGTAAATCCATCTCCATAACCATCATTATTATTCCAATTTAATAGCTCAAATTCATCACCTAAATCTGTTTCACATGCATCAATAAACCTATCATAATTTTCTCTAGTCATTACAATATCTAAATCATCATCCCATGGTATAAAACCATGATGCCTAACAGCCCCTATTAAAGTTCCTCCAATTAAAGTATATTCTATATTATTTTTATCACATATTCTTTTTACTTCTTTTGCAACGATTAATATAATGCTTTGAAGTTTTTTTATATTATACTCCATAATTAATTCTCCAATCACTCTACTTCTATCACTCTTTAATATGAAAATTCATAGTTTCCTATTTTCTACTTACTTATATAATTAAATATTGACCTTAAAATTATACGATTTTTAATCTTATATATCTCTGTAATTAATTACTGCTACAAACATCTTACTTTTACAATTAAATTAACAAATAACACTCAATCTGAAATTTTTTATATCCGTAATCAAACATTTATTTTTAATATGTTATACTTATTATCTTTCATTTTTTTCCAAAAAACATTTAATATTACAGGGAGTAAAACACCTACTATTGAATATATAATCCACCAACAACCCGTTTTATATAAAACAGGAAATGCTGCCACTAAGCACTTAGATTTTCCATCAATCATAATTCCAAAATAATTAACTACTTTAAAACATAAAAAGTGCAAAATCACAATAGCTAATGAATTTTGCCCAATGCTAATTAATATTTTTTTCACTAATTTCCATTGCTTCACATAAGAAGAAATTCCATATAGAAATATCCATCCAGATAAAGATGTTACTAACAAAAATACTGGATTACCATATTGATTATTATTTAATGCTATCGATCCTTTAATATTGCACATTAATAAAATCATAACTGCTATTAATATTGCTAATAAATAATTTTTTTTCTGATATATGTATATATTATTTCGTATAAGCACTCCTAAAAAGAATAATATGTAATAAGAAAAAACTTTATCCAATCCTCCACATTCAAATTTGTTCATTGAAAAAAAATAACCAATTGTTAAAAAAACAATCGAACATATTCCCTGAAGAGTTTTTATATTTTTTTCTCCAATAATTTTTATTATTATATAATTTATAATACAATATAATACTGAAATTTCCATTAAAGTTGCAATAAACCAAAATGCTGATCCCATTTGAGTACTTCCATGAAGGAAAAATGATTTAAAAATATTCTTTATTATTTCTTTAATTGACCATCTTTGTATTAAATGATTTCCTAAAGTTTCTTTTAGTAAGATGGTATTATTTGTATATATATTAAATTTCAAAAATAAATTATGACTAATTGAAAATATGCTTGTCCATGCTACATATGGATACCATAAACTTTTAAACTTTCTTTTTATAAAATTACCTGTATTTTTAATGTTTATCGAGTTTTCTATTTTAAAACAATATCCTGATGCAATAAAAAATATGGCCATATGAAATAAATATATAAAATGAGTAAACGGGGCGTAACAGTGTCCACAAACCATTAATATTATACCTATTCCTTTTATAATATCTATAGAATCGTCTCTCTTAAGCATGTTATTTTATATGACAATAAATATTTATTATCATATATACCTCCCTAATTTCTTTTCCCTATATATTATCATTTTTATTCTTTATCAAAACTAAATAAAAATCTCCTAAATATTGTTTAAACCGATCATAACAATTCATATATCTAATTAATTTAAACCAATAGAAAATATTTTTTGTATCATAAAATCTAGCTCTCATATTCAACCACTGATCACTTGTTTTTAAAATATCTTTTTTGGCTGTGCCATCTATGTTTTCATTTTCTATAAAGCTTTCCAAACTTTCAATAACTCGTTTTGCATATTCAATCCACTTTCTTTTCTGCATTTTTGTCTTTGATTGCACACTCTCCACTGTAAAAGCACTATCTTCGTGTTTTCTCCATTTAATTAAACATTTACTATATGTATATAATGAATCTGAAAACATTGCCATTCTCCACAATAAAGCATCATGTGGAAAATCTTCTTGCCAGTATTTTTTACTTAATTCCGCTATTTGTCTTCTTACACAATACGTACATCCCGGATAAGGAGTATTAAATATATTTTGAACCATATCTTGTTTAAATAATTCATGTTTTCTTTTTGATGGTCCTATAATGGTTTTTCCTGAATCATAAAAAGCTTCATAATTACTTGTTAGAACATTAATTTCTGGATGTTCAACCATAATAGCTTCCATTAATTGAAGCTTATCTGGCATCCATATGTCATCTTGATCACACGGAAATATTAAATCTCCATTACTACGCCAAATGCCTTCCATAAAATTTCTTTTCCACCCTTTATTTTCGACATTTTTTACTATTTTCCAATTATTTAGATTATATTTTTTTAAAAAATTATTTATTTTTTCTACGGTATCATCTGTTGAACAATCATCAATAATCATTACCTCATCTGCTCTACGAGTTTGATTTCTAATAGAATCTAATTGTTCAAGAATATATTTTGAACCGTTATATGTAGATATTACCACTGATAAATACATTGCTTTTCTCTCCTATTTTAATTTATTTATATTCTCTATAATTTTTGATAATAAATCTAAAAAAGTATCTCGCATCAAAACTGCTAACATGACTATAGTTCCAATAATGTACATTAAAAATCCTAAAATAGATTCTACATTTATTCCCAAAAATAAAAACATAACTAACTCAAAAAAAATATATATTTCCGTCTTTATTTCTGTTTTCAAATATTTAAAATCTCTCTTTGATAAAAAGAACCAAATAATTGCCGAAAACAATGTTCCCACTGCAAAAGCCTCTTTGACATGATTAATTCTATAGCATATAACATTGAAAACAAATCCAATAACTAGAATACAAAGTAATTTTACAAAATATTTTTTCTGTTTTCTTTGTACTTTATAAAGATTTATATAAATGCTTTTAATTATTGTATAAAACATTTGTGCTGAAAAAAGCAAAAAAACAACTGCTACTGAATCTAAATATTTTTTTAAAAATACTTCTAATATAAATTTAACTGGAAATGCTGCTGCTGGAATAAGGGTTGCAAAAACAACCACATAATTAAATACTTTTCGATGAACCTTTACATCTGTTTCTCTACAAAAATAATTAAATAGTGTTGTTGTCACTGGGGTAATCGCTAAATTCAAAAAATTTTCTACACTAACAGCAAAGGAATATTGTGCAAAAGCTATAGTATTCATCAATACCTTTACAAACCATCTATCCATACTAGATAAAAAAATAGAAGACAAATTCCCTAATGTTAATAAACATCCTGTCCTAATATTATCAATTAATTCTTTTATACTGAATATCTTTCCTTTAATCAATATATGTTTTTTTCTAAAATATACTTCTAAAACAAACCAAATTATGAAAAATAAAATTACATATCCACCAATATACAATAACATTTTATCTGTCTTAATAACAAACAATAAAACTATATTTAATAAAAAAGTTGTTATCGTTGTTAAATTCATCGCTTTTCCATACAAATCAAATTCCCCAATAGCTTGGTATAAAAATTTGAAATAATTTGCCATGTTTTGTGGAAGAATTGACAATGCAAATAAGAGTAAAATTTTATCATTCAGATTTATTGCCACACCAACCACTGCTAAAGTAATAAATATCTGAAATATTCTCATTGTTGAAATATTAGTTGAAAAATTACTATCTAATTTTTTATTTAAATCTTTTCCTCCATACTTTAAATAAATTCCATCTACAAAACCAAAATGAAATAATCCCACATATGAAACATATAATTGAAATTCTTTAATTGCAGCATAACTCTCTACAGATAAATATTTAGGTAACAAAAAATTGGTTGCTAAGCTAAATATCACATTTATTATATTAGCAAGCAAAACCGCAAAAATTCCCTTTTGTAATTTTTTATCCATCAATTCACACCTCTTATGTTTATTTCTATCTCCTAAATCTAATCTTTTTAAAAATAAATAATACACAAATAAACAAAAGTAACAATTCTATTAGATATCCTATAGTTATTTTATTTATGAAAAAAGAATCTTCCATCGCCTGAAATGGAATAACATATATCAAACTAGCATATACTATTGTTTTAAATATAGTATTAATTGAGTAACCCTCATATTTTTTTACTTTTTGATAAAATTTATTCATAAACCATGATAATATCGCTGGAAACATAATTACACCAATCCAACCAACATCATTATAATATCTTCGAAAAGCTGTGTATACATTTCCTAAATAAATTCCCGTTGGAGTATATCTAAATTCTAATTGCTTCTTTAAAATTGCAGACGTCAATCCAATTTTTTTTAACCCTATAATCAATCCTGTCAAAGATTCACTAAACGGAATCGTCACGTGTTTTATTCCACTGTTTTTCACATACAAATCTAATAGCTCAATTGACCCTCCTATATACTGCGTTATATATGCTAAGAAATTCAACGATGAAACTCTTCCAACATAATCTTTCATATAATAAAATACAACCATTGCTATACAAAATACTATTAATACTTTTTTCAGCATTTTTCCACTTATATGTTTCGACCATCCTATCTGTTTATGTAAAAACATATAATATAAAAATATCATCATAACTACTAAGCCGATTATATCACTTCTATTTCCCTTATAAATTGACATTATACTAAATATAACAACCGGAATCACATACTGTATATTTTTTCTAATTTTTCTGTTTTTGTCTGCAGCAAACATATTATTCATAAAAATATACATATATATATATCCAAATGAATACACAATCTTAGTCATCTGATTTATCACTGAATTTACAGACACTGATCCATAAGAAATTGCCTGCTTATACGCAACCATCGCTCCTAGTTTTTGCCAATATGGATCTGCATATTGTGCCAATCTAACTATTTCCTTATTGTATAGAACAATTGTAATAATACCTATTGAAATTACTATAAAATTTTTCCAAATTGGTATCTTGATTTCTTTTAATTGTTCTGATCTTATCTTTCCGCTATTTTTATCTGGATGTAAAATTCTAAATATATATCCAGATATCATAAAACTGAGTATTCCCACTATTATGATCATGATTGTCGTAACTGATAAATTAATTGCCCACTCTTTCACATTCATAAGTGCTGCTATAACAGCTAATACAAAACCTGCTATAAATAATACATCTGGTGCTAAAATATCTCTATTAGAGACAAGATAACTAATTATTAATGCTATCAGTAAAAATACCAACAAAAAAGCCATTTCTAACATTTTTATATTCTCCAAACTGTAATTTTGTCGTTTTCTCTACCCTCTCCACTGCGTTTTTTCATAAACAAATTTCAAAAAATGATATCCTCCAAAAGATAACACAGCTGCCACTCTCGTTTTTTTTCTAGCATCTTTATCTTTTATAACATTTTTGCGATATTTACAAATTTCATTCCACAAAAACTTTTTTTCTTTTATATACGAATTATCTCGTATTTGAAATAATATATTACAAATTGTACTAATATATCTACATTCTGCCGCACTTTTTAAATTCGGATACTCCCTTTTTACTTTTTTCATCATATCATTACAATGTTTTACTCCATCCATTTTCTTTATATTAAATTTAGCATTCTGAATACTATCTTTTCTTTGAAAATAATAATAATCAATATTCTTTATAACAACAATTTTTGATGACAATGTTATTGCACTATATGTCACAGGAATATCTTCATATAATTTTCCTACCGGATATCGTAATTTTTCTATAATCTGTCTTTTGTATAATTTTCCCCAAGCTGATGTTTCAATATTATCTTGATACAACATTTTTTTTAAACACATTTCAACATTCATACACTGGTATTTTTCTAATATGTTAACTGGTTTTGACGCTATATTTCTATCTTCAAACACATTTTCAAACCAACTCATTGCAATATCAGAATAATTTTTTGTTATCGCATTATATAAATTCTCAATATAAAATTTAGATACCCAATCATCACTATCCACAAAAGATATATACTCACCTTTTGATAATGGAATTGCAACATTTCTTGCATCAGATAATCCTCCATTTTTTTTATGTATAACTTTTATACGATTATCTTTATTTGCATACTGTTCACAAATCATTCCGCTTTCATCTGTCGAACCATCATCTACCAATATTATTTCTATATTTTTATAACTCTGTCCAATCAAACTTTCTACACATCTCGATATATATTTTTCCACATTATACACAGGAACAATTATACTAATTAGTGTTTTTTTCATATTTATTATCTCTCCAACCTCAATCGATAAATCTTATCATACTTCTCAGCCATAACTGCAGTATTATATCTTTCCATAACATCCTTCTTCGCATTTCCAACCATAACACTACAATCATTACTCTCTATATATTTAATCTTCTCAGCAAATTCATCTGCACTATTGCAAACAAATCCATTCTTAGCATTCTTAATAACATCTCGATTACCAATCACATTACTAACAACACACAATTTTTCCATATACATTGCTTCCAACAATGACATTGGAAGTCCTTCCCACAATGATGTCAACACAAATGCATCTGCAGAAACTGCATAAGAAAGTGCTTTCCTACGATTTACCCATCCAGTTATCTCAATATTATCAGCCGTAAGTTCTTCTCTTAACTCACCATCGCCAATCCAAACAAATCTAACATCCGGTAACTTTTTGGCTACTTCATTAAATAATTTCGGATTTTTCTGATAACAAATTCTTCCTAATGTAAATACTGTAAATTTCTTATTTTCTTCTCTAGCCACCTTTACAAGCATCTTTTGTAAGCTTTTTGTATTGATTCCGTTATCAATATATATTGCTTTTGAAGTCATCTTCTTCGTTTCTTTATGTTCTCCACGACTGCAAGAAATAGTAACACAATCACGTAATGCACAAAATCGTTCAATCATCTTAAAGATAAATCTTTTTTTCTTGTTTACGCTTTTCATTAAGAAACTATATCCATGTGGTGTATAAAACAAAGGAATTTTTCTTCCATTAAATGCCCATCTTCCCAAAGCACCTGCTTTTGAAGAATGTAAGTGAATAACATCAGGCTTTATCTTTCTGGCAATCTTTTTTATTTCAAAAAATGCCTTAAGATCTTGTGTTGATTTAACAGATCTAGTAAAATTCTTTACTTCTATTAAATGTACACTATCTTTAAAATACTCTTTATAGTTTTGTGGTGTCTGTTTTCTTGTTGCATATGCAATATAAACTTCATACTTATCTGATAATGCATTCGCTAATTCAACTATATACGTAAAAACACCACCACCCATGGCTTCCACAACATATAATATTTTTTTCTTCTCTGCCACTTATAGTCCCCTTCATTTCAATCATCAAATCATCCCAATACATTCAATTCCTACCTACTGTGCCCCATCATCCCCACAAACAACAAGCCACACTGTCTTAAACAATATCCCAATATCCCTCCAGATAGACCAATGATCGATATAATCAACATCCATCTGAACAATCTCCTCAAAGTCTGTGATCGTACTTCTTCCACTAACCTGCCAAACCCCAGTCAGCCCAGGCTTCTGACAAAGTCTCTTCTTATGGTAAGCACTATACTGTTCAAACTCATCCACTGTAGGCGGTCTTGTCCCTACCAGACTCATATCCCCCTTCAGTACATTCCAAAACTGTGGAAGTTCATCAATACTAGTCTTCCTGATAAACTTTCCAACCTTGGTAATTCTCGGATCGTCTTTCATCTTAAACATCAAGCCGTCCATCTCATTCTGTGCCATAAGCTCTTTCTTGCGCTCTTCCGCATCCTGATACATCGAACGGATCTTATAGATCTTGAAGATTCTTCCATTCTTCCCAACTCTCTTCTGTGAGAAGAACAGCGGCCCCGGTGATTCTAGCTTCACCAGTGGTCCAACAATGATCACTGCGATCGCTGTGATCAACATCCCAACCAATCCCCCAGCAATGTCCATTGCTCTCTTCATCATCAGCATGACAAATGATACATTATGACCAGAGAAACTTACACTCTCATAAGGTCCAACCTTCTCCAGTGATCGTTCCAGATTCTCATTGATCTGAAACTGGGAAATGTTAAGATTCGTCTTAATTCCCATGTCCTCAAGGTTCTGTACCGTCATCGCGATTGGAAATTCGTCATCCATCGGTATATATAAGAATACTTCATCCACAACCGACCGCATCGCATATTCAAAAATACTTCGATATGAATGTGCTACAACCGGAATCTCGTTGATAAGCCATCCTGTCATGTCTTTGTCCACAACTGCAACACTTGTGATCCACAGGTCCCAGTTCTTCTCTTCCATGATATTCCCGATCACTTCTTCTGCATGATTACTCGTTGTTATGATCATCATCTTTCTTGCATAAGAATGATCCTTTCTTCTTGATAGCCAATACTTCCGATAAGCTCGATGTGTGATCTGCATCCATACAAAACTGAATCCAGAAGTAAAGATATAGATAAATCTGGAGTAATCTTCTGCATCCTGGATCAGAAATGCGACCATCGCCATTCCTGCTGCCATCAGAATGACCGTCTGCAGATTCATTCTCATTTCTTCTATAAATTTGCGCTTAAAAAAACCACGATTTGGACGAAACAGAAAGTAGATCATCATAAGTACTACGATCGCAATGAGCCAACGATAATACGTATCGTTCCCCATCACGGTATACCCTGTTTCAATATTTCCAAACCGCAGCCATACTGCTGCAAAATAACCAACAGTAACTCCCACCAGATCTAATAAAAATATTAGGAAGTTCTGCATCTGTAATCTTGTTGCTTCCATATTCTATTTCATCCCCATTTATTTTTACACTTTGTGTTAATTATCTATACTTTCCAAAGTATAGCATATATTTTCTAAATTTCAATACGAATCTTTGTACTTTTTGTCGAACTTTAATTTTTTTTCTTATTTCGTATATTGTTTCTTTGAACTTTTAGCTTTTATTTTGAACTTTCCATTGAACTTTTCTTGTTTTTGTGCTATATTAAACAAAATCATTTGAACTTTGAATTTTATTTTGAACTTTTATCGGAGGGTGTTATGAATCAGACATTTACCTTTGCAGATCGTTTGAAGTCTGCAATGGAACAAAAACATATGAAACAGGTTGATCTTATTCATGCAGCAGAGACTGCCGGAGTCAAGGTCGGGAAAAGTCATATCAGCCAGTATGTCAGCGGCAAGACGGTTCCTCGCGCGGAGATTCTTCATTTCTTATCAGAAACTCTTGATGTTGATGCTGACTGGCTTTCTGGAAATGGAGGGAATACTGTGAATCTGGAAACTTCTCCAAGGAGAACATTTAGCAAATCTACCAAATTAGATAATGTACTTTACGATGTACGTGGTCCTGTCGTAGATGAAGCGAACCGCATGGAACGTAATGGAACTCATATCCTGAAATTAAATATCGGGAATCCTGCCCCATTTGGTTTCAGAACCCCGGATGAAGTCATCTATGATATGAGACATCAGTTAGCTGACTGCCAGGGATATTCCGCTTCTCAGGGATTATTTGCTGCAAGAAAGGCGATCATGCAGTATGCACAGCTTAAGAAGATCCCAAATGTTGATATCGACGACATTTATACTGGAAATGGTGTCAGTGAGCTGATCAATCTGTCAATGTCTGCTTTATTAGATGATGGGGATGAGATCTTGATCCCTTCTCCGGATTATCCTTTATGGACGGCTTGCGCAACGCTTGCTGGCGGGAAAGCAGTTCATTATATCTGTGATGAACAGTCTGAGTGGTATCCTGATATGGAAGATATCAAGCGAAAGGTAAATTCCCGTACAAAAGCGATCGTTCTGATCAATCCTAACAATCCAACGGGGGCTCTTTATCCAAGAGAAGTCTTACAGCAGATCGTTGATATCGCGAGAGAACATCAGTTGATGATCTTCTCTGATGAGATTTATGACCGTCTGGTGATGGATGGAGAAGAACATGTATCTATTGCTTCCTTAGCTCCAGATCTGTTCTGTGTGACATTCTCTGGTTTATCCAAGTCTCATATGATCGCTGGTTTCCGTATCGGATGGATGATCTTAAGTGGTAATAAGGCGATCGCGAGGGATTATATTGAAGGTTTAAATATGTTATCAAATATGCGCCTTTGTTCCAATGTTCCTGCACAGGCAGTTGTCCAGACAGCACTTGGCGGCCATCAGAGTGTCAATGATTACATCATTCCTGGTGGACGTATTTATGAACAGAGAGAGTTTATTTATAATGCATTGTGTGATATCCCTGGTATCAGTGCAGTGAAACCAAAAGCTGCTTTTTATATCTTCCCGAAGATTGATACGAAGAAGTTTAACATTACAAATGATGAGCAGTTTGCTCTGGATCTGCTTCGTGAGAAGAAGATTCTGATCGTGCATGGAAGCGGATTTAACTGGAAGGATCCGGATCATTTCAGAGTAGTTTATCTGCCTCGTGTGGAAGTGCTTGAGGATGCTTCTGTGAAGCTGAGGGATTTCTTGGAGTATTATAGACAGTAAAATCTTACTCCTTTATAAATTTTTGAAGAATGTACAATCAAAAAGAGAACTTACCCGCTTGTATGTAAGTTCTCTTTTTTATTATTTCTTATTATACTATCATTATCATTTTTGTCAATATTTTACTTGTAATTATTTTACATCACAAATTCATATAAAAATAAACAAACACCGGCATAGTAACCACCGCCAACAATGTCGTCATTACATTGATCGCGCTTGCATATTTCGAATCGTTTCCGTACACCTGACACATCTGTGTGATCGTTGAGGCGCATGGTGTGATCGCTGCCATGTATGTGATCAGGATGATGTTTTCTGCCTGTGGGTGCCAGTTTTTCATTCCTAACAGAATAATGACTGCAAGTGCTATGATCGGTTCGATCACTAATCGGATGAATGTGACCAGGTAGATTCTTTTGTTTGTAAATACTTTCTTTAGATCGACGCCTGCGATCAGCATTCCTGTGACGATCATACTTAATGGTCCGATCATGCTTCCAACGGATGACAGGGTATTTCCTATGATTTCTGGAAATCTGATCTTCGTGAAGAATAAGAATACTCCTGCGAATACAGAGATCATATTTATATTTAACAGGATCTTCTTTAAACTGATTTCTGTTTCTCCACTGATCTTACATTTGCAGTGGGTCCAGATGAAGAATAATTGAACACTCATGAAGACACAGCCGTAGATGACCCATTCTTTTCCTAAGATATAGGTGACTAATGGTACGATCAGGTTGCCTGAGTTGGAATAGTAGGCAGATGTGTATTCCACCGTGTTTAAATGAAACATTTTTCCCATGATCCATGTGACAAACAGTAATAAAAACTGCAGGATCACAGATGCGATACATGCAACTGCCAGTCCTTTCATAATGCTTGGGGTATAGTCTACCTGAAATGCCTGAATGATCACGGCTGGTATGATCAGATAGAGAATGATCTTTGAGATCACTTTGCTGTCTTCTTCTTTTAAAAATTTGATCTTTACCATAATGTAACCCATGAGGATCATCAGGAATAGTTGTACGATCTGTTTTAACAGCAGAATACTGATTTGCATGGTGTTTTCCTTCTTTCTTTTGTATGTTTTCTTGATATCTCATCCTAGTATATCATTCTGCTTTTTTTATACAAGAAATGTTTCGAATTTGATACATCTTTCTTCGTTGTTTTTCCTGGAATCATCTTGATAATCTTCCCAAAAAGTATTAGAATCTGTATAGTTTTTTGAAAGAGGGTATTGTATATGAATAATTCTTCGAAACAGTCCGTGAAGATGGATATGCTTCATGGAAGTTTATTCGATAAGATGTTAATGTTTGCTATGCCGCTTGCTGCCTGTAGTATCTTACAGCAGCTTTTTAATTCGGTCGGTACTGCCGTTGTCGGACGGTTTGCGAGCAGCGAGGCTTTGGCGGCGGTTGGTAGTAATAGTTCTGTGATCGCTTTGATGGTTACATTGTTTTCTGGGATTTCTCTTGGTTCTAATGTTGTAATCGCCAATTATATCGGACAGAATGATACGAAGCGGATTCCTCGTGTGGTACATACCGCTGTGTCTCTTGCACTGCTTAGTGGTGTGTTTTTGCTGATTCTTGGACAGTTTGTGGCTCATCCGATCCTTTTGCTGATGGGTGCACCGAAGGATATCATTCATCTTGCAACGTTATATCTGCGGATTTATTTTCTTGGAATGCCATTTTTTATGTTATATGATTTCGGTGCTTCCATTCTTCGCAGTATCGGAGATACACGTCGTCCGATGTATGCTTTGATCGTGTCTGGTGTTGTGAATGTGATCTTGAATCTTCTATTTGTCGTTGTATTTCATATGGGTGTTGCGGGTGCCGGACTTGCGACGGTTGGTGCGAATGCAACAAGTGCTGTTCAGATCCTTTATTTTCTGACGCATGAAGAACTTCCGATCCGATTGTCTTTTAAGTCTTTGACGATCGATCATGATGCTGTTTCTAAAATCCTGAAGATTGGGGTTCCTGCGGGACTTCAGGGAATGGTGTTCTCTCTTGCCAATGTCTGTATCCAATCTGGGATCAACAGTTTTGGAGCTGGCGGGATCGCGGGTTCTGCGGTGGAATTAAATTATGAATATTTTGCTTATTATCTGGTCAATGCCTTTGCTCAGACGGTGGTTACATTTACCGGACAGAATTATGGTGCGAAGGATGAGGGGCGTTGTAAGAAGATTTTTCGTCTTGGAATGTTGTGCAGTGTGATCTCTTGCGGAGTCCTTAGTACGATCTTTGTTGTATTCCGTACGTTCTTTATTGGATTATTTACAAGTGATCCATCTGTCTATCATTATGCTCAGCTTCGTTTTTTGATCGTTCTGACATTCGAATGTCTGACAAGTTCTTATGAGATCAGTGGTGGCTGTCTGCGTGGATTTGGACGTTCCATGACTCCTGCGATCCTGACGGTGTTTGGATCTTGTGTATTACGTTTGATCTGGCTTGCAACGGTCTGTAACTGGTTCCATGATTATAAACTTTTGATGGCGATCTATCCGATCTCTTGGGTATTGACTGGAACGATGGTTCTGATGGCTTATTTTAGGACACGTAAGAAATTGTTTGTGTAATCTGTAACTGACAATTTATTTTATGTTAAAAATGTCCAATGCAGCAATTTATTTTATAATCGCTTCATTGGACATTTTCACTTATTTACTTCCTATTCATCTTCCTGCAATGCATATGCTCTTTCTTCGATCGATTTCTTCTTTGTTTCTTCATAGTTCTTTAACTCTTTGATCGCCTGTCCTGACATTGCATACAGGATGAAGATATTAAAGATCGTCATTAACCCAATTCCGACATCTCCTAAATCCCATACGAATGTATAGGTCTGGATTCCTCCGATAAATAACATCACAAGTGCTAATACTTTATAGGCTGTCTGCCATCCCCATTTGTCACCGAATAAGTAGGCGACGTTGGATCTTGCATAGAATAAGATTCCAAGGAATGTCGAGAAACTGAACATCCAGAGGATCACTGCGATAAATACAACTCCGAATCCTCCTAAATGGTAGTTCATTGCTGTCTGTAACAAGTTCATACCGGTTAATCCATTGGTCAGATTCTGTGGTGCTAATAACATTAACATTGCCGTACAGCTGCAGATCACGATCGTGTCGATGAAGACTCCTAATGCCTGTACCAGTCCCATCTGTGCTGGGCGTTCACAGTCTGCAGCTGCGGCTGCACATGGTGCGGATCCTGATCCTGCTTCGTTGGAGAATAATCCTCGTTTCACTCCGTTCATAAGAACTGCTCCAAATCCTCCGGCTGCGACCTGACGGATTCCAAAGGCTTCTTTGAAGATTCTTGCAAAAACCCCTGGAATGCTTGGCAGATTCGTGAGGATCACAAAAATCGTAATCCCGAAGTAAATGACTGCCATGATCGGTACCACGATATCTAATACTTTGACCGTTGCATTCTTCCTTAGTACGATCACTGCTGCCACAATAACAAGCACGATCGTTGTATAAAGTGTTGGAATATGGAAGGCATTGTGGAATGATTCTGCCACGGAATTACTTACCACCTGACTGATTCCACACCAGCAGATCAATCCTGAAATCGCAAATAAGACAGCGATCAGTGTGTGTTTTTTCTTCTTTCCTTGTCTCTCTTCCATAAAGTGATGAATATAATAGGCTGGTCCTCCTCGATATCCACCATACAGAGGGTCTTTTTCTTTATGTAACTGTGCAAGAGTTGCTTCGATAAAGGCTGTCGATGATCCAAGCAATGCTGTGATCCACATCCAGAATACGGCCCCTGCTCCACCTGCGGATATTGCTGCGACAACTCCTGTCAGATTCCCCATTCCGACACGTGTTGCTGTTGATACGATCAAGGTCTGTAAAGAAGAAAGACTGCTTTTTTCATCTTTTCCATTCTTATTGTTTGCTGTTAGTGCTTTGACCATATCCGGGAACAGACGGATTGGTAAAAATTTTGTTTTGATCGTAAAAACGATACCTGCTGGAAGCAGCAATATAATGAGCAGCGAAAGTCCCAGGCTTCCACCTCCTGGTAACGGAACATGAATCCATTCTCCCCATAAAAACTGATATATATTTTCTATTAGCTGAACAATCATTGACTTGCCTTTCCTTTCATTGTTTTTTCCAAAAAAGAAGGCATGCAGTTTTATTCTGTTATGCATGCCTTCTTTTTATTATATAAAATTTTCTGATAAATGTCAAAAAATTTACTTCGTATACCTGCTTATCAGTGCAAGGATCAAGAAACATACCACCTCGAGCAGTACGATCGTTCCTCCTGGCTTAAGACCTACATAATAAGACAGTGTTAATCCGATCACTGTTGTGACCAATGCTGTGATCACACCGATGATCATGACTGCTTTGTAGCTTCGTCCTACCTGCATTCCGCATGCGATCGGAATCACAAGCATGGATGAGACGATCAGTGTTCCAACCGTTCTTGATGCGATCGATACCGTCAATGCGGTCAATAAAGTAAAGATAAAATTGATCGTCTTGACAGGTACACCGCTGATCCTTGCTGCATTCTCATCAAATCCAATATAGAATAGTTCTTTATATAGAAGCAATACACAGAGCAATACTAACACACTGATCACACATACGATCTTCAGTTCGTCTTTGCTGATGGATATGATACTTCCAAATAAGAAACTGTTAAAGTTCGTTCCGTTTTTTACGAATCCGGATAGGATACCAGCAAGTCCGATCCCTGTTGACATAATGATCGATATCGCCATCTCAGAATATCTTGGGATCTTTCTTCGGATCGCTTCAACTCCCAGGGCTGCAAACAGACAGATTCCCATTGCTCCTAAGATTGGATTGATCCCTAATAACAACCCCAGAGCAACACCTGCCAGGGATGCATGAGAGAGTGCATCTCCGATCATGGACATTCTCTTTAAGACGATCGTGATTCCGATCAATGGTGCGATCACGGCCAGTAAGATTCCTGTAATAAATGCACGCTGCATAAATCCGTATTGTAACATCTCGATCATTCTTCCACGATCCTCCCTTCATCCATTCTTAAAATACGATCACATCCTTTACAGTCCTGCAGTCTTCCGTGTGTGATCATAAAAATGGTCGTATTGTATTTTGTATTGATCTCATAGAGCATATCGTACAAGATCTTTGTTGATCTTGCATCTACTCCCGTTGTTGGTTCATCTAAGATCAGAAGTTTCGGATCTCCGATCATTGCTCTTGCGATCATCACTCGCTGCTGCTGTCCACCAGATAATTCACCGATCCGTCTCTTAAGGAATTCTTCCATTCCAAAATCCCTTAGTGTCTCTTTGATCTTATTCTTATGTTTTTTATGTGGCAGATGAAACAGTCCAAGTTCCTGATAAAGTCCTGTGATCATGATCTCTTCTACCGTTGCTGGGAAGCTCTGGTTTTTACTGATCCCATTCTGTGACACGTAACCGATCCGTTTCTTTAATCTTGGATCGTTATTCATCAGGATGATCTCTCCCTCATCTGGTTTCATTTCACCTAAGATCAGACGCATAAGTGTACTTTTTCCGCTTCCATTTTCACCAGTCAGAACAACATATTCGCCTTCATGGATCGTCAGATTGATCTCTTCTAAGACTTCCGTATCACTGTATCCGAATTTTACATGATTTAATTGTATCATCTGTTTTGTGTTTGATTCACTCATTCGCTTAATGCCTCTTTGATCGCAGCGAGATTTTGTTTCATTACGGAAAAATAATCTTCTCCTGCTTTGATTTTTTTGTTACTTAGTCCTTCCAGGGGGTTTAACATCTTTGCATTGGCTCCGGTCTCTTTTGCAATGGTTTTCGCTACTTTCGGACTCACCAGTTCTTCAAAAAAGATTGTTTTTACCTGATGTTCTTTTGCAAAGCGGATCACTTCGCTCATCTGTTTGGGATCTGGTTCATCATCTGCGGATAATCCCTCAATTCCCATCTGTTCTAACCCATATGCGTGACATAGATAGCCAAATGCTTCATGTGCCACAACAAGTTCTTTCTTTGTAAGTTTGGATGTTTCTTCCTTATATAATGTATCTAATTTGTCACATTCTTTTGCGTATCTCTTATAATTCGCTTCGTAATAATCTTTATTCTCTGCATCCACTTTGATCAATGCTTTCTTGATCTTGTTCATCTCATACTTTGCATTCTGTGGATCTAACCAGACATGTGGATCATTCTCACTGTTGTGTTCGTGATCGTGTTCATGTGCATCCTGATCTTTTAGTAACTTGATCCCCTTGGATGCTTCAACGCTTGTAAGTTCTTCCGTATCAAGGCTTTCCAAAACGTCATCTACCCATTGTTCCATGCCGGCTCCATTATAAATAAAGATGTCTGATTTCTCCATCTCGATCAGATCCTTCGTTGATGGTTCCCAGTCATGAGGTTCTGTTCCTGCTGGTACTAAATTGATCACTTCTACTTTGTCTCCACCGATCTTCTTTGCAAAATCATACATGGTGTAAAAACTTGTTGTAATTCTTATCTTGCCATTCGATTTCTTCTTGCTTGTATTGCCAGTACATCCTGCCATGCAAAAACTCATGGATATGATGCATACCAGGATCATCCAAATCTTTTTTCTCATTCTTCTCTACTCCAATTTCTGCGGTTTCTCTCTGGTATTTATAGCAAATCTTTCTTGGTCGTGTCAAGCGTGGTTTACGAATGATCGCTGAAAATAGACGTGCGAAATGCATTCTGTGACCATAATTCATTCCCATAGATGATCCTGTAACATCCAGTATACATCAGGGCTGCGAGCACTACGTCCACCACACTGTGTTGTTTTAAGAACATCGTCGACATGATAATTAATATCGTTAAGACAACACATGCTGTATCGGTGCTTTTCTTATATTTTCTCTGATTCTTCAAAATCGCAACGCAGCATGCCAGAGAGTTAAATACATGGATACTTGGAAGTACATTCGTCGGAGTATCCGTGTGATAGATCATCTGTACTGCTTTGATAAAAATGCTGTCTCCAGTAAGAACTGGTCTTAGATCCTGTCCATTCGGAAATACTAATGAGATGATTAAAAACAGGGTCATGCCTGTTCCAAGTGTTATGATCAGCTGATAATATTCTTTCCATTGATTCTTATTAAAAAACATAAAATAAAAAACTGTAACTGCTACAAATAAGAACCATAATAGATATGGTACGATGAAATATTCACAGAATGGTATCTGATCATCTATCGTTGTATGTATGATGTAATGATGCACATCTCGATCTTCAATGTAGGAAAATGTGATCATATAAACTATAAAAAATACTGCGATCATACCAAGATGTCCATTCTTTATGATCTCATTTAATTTTGTTCTCAATTGTGACTCCTTTCTTCAAAATCATTGCCTATTAGAAAGTGTATACATATAGTAGTACCACGATTTTGTAGAAATTTCAAATCTTTTATCGAAATAGTTGTGGCGGGATCTTCTTAACTAGCACTCCACTTAACACTCCGATGATGATCCCTGCGATCGTTCCTGTGATCAGTAATACTGGTGCATAATAATAAATCTTTGTATTCTCCATTAAGAAAACAGCAACACTGAGCTGCCCGATATTATGCGCTACTCCGCCTCCAACGCTGATTCCAATGGGTGAGAATCCTTCGATCTTCTTTAGAAGTCCCATGATGACCAGACTTAAGATCCCTCCTGCCAGACTGTAGGCGATCGTCATTGGATTTCCAAACAAGAATCCTGCAAGTACAACTCGGATCACTGAGATCTCAAGCGTTCTTGTCCATGTTGTAAAGAATAACAAAACCATGATCACTCCATTGGCAAGTCCTAATTTCACTCCGGGAATTCCAACTGGTACCGGGATCAATACTTCTATATAGGATACAACAAGTGCCAATGTTAAAAACATCGCATCTGTCGCTAATCTTTTTGTTGACATATATTTTATTTCTCCTGTTGTTTTCTATCTCATCTGATGTTTATTGTGTTACCCCGTCTAATTCCTGTTCTTTACCATCTTCTGATTGAATCTCAATCACTACTTTATGTGGCAGACATACGATCGTTTCTCCTGATTTCTCGATTGCTTTATGGTCTGCACAGATCTGGTCTTTACAGTCTGCTTTTTTCATTGTAACTTTTCCATCTTTGATCTGCATGACGTTCGTGCCATTTTCCTCTGGAATTTGATAGATCTGATCTTTCTTGATGGATGTTTTGTACACTTCTTTTCCTTCAACTGTCACGATCACTTCTTTTCCGTCTTTTTGTGTCATCTTGATCGCTGCAAAACTGATCAGTGAAATTGCCAGTACTGCTACGATCAAGATTATATCTTTTTTCTTCATCTTTATACCCTGATTCTTCCCAGTACTTCTCCAATTGGGTCTGTAATGCACAGATCTGCCTGTTTGTCTCTGCTTGTCGCATCACGATTCAGTACTACAAGATATTTTCCTTTAAAATAATCAATCATTCCAGCGGCTGGGTAGACAACCAGTGATGTTCCTCCAATGATCAGCATATCTGCCTTAGAAATGGCTCTGACTGCTCCGTTGATCGTCTGAGAATCTAAACCTTCTTCATATAATACAACATCTGGTTTGATGATTCCCCCACATTCATCACAATATGGGACTCCTTTGGCATTCACGACATAATTCACATCGAAGAACTTGCCGCATTTCTGACAATAGTTTCTGTGAACACTGCCGTGCAGTTCAAAGACATTTTTACTTCCTGCTGCCTGATGAAGCCCGTCGATATTTTGCGTAACGATCGCAGACAGTTTTCCCGCCCGTTCCATTTCTGCCAGTTTTAAATGTGCCTTATTCGGTTTTGCATCCAAGAAGATCATCTTATTCTTATAAAAATCATAAAATTCTTCCGTATGCTGTGTATAAAATGTATGGCTTACCATAACCTCGGGTGGATATTTATAAGTCTGGTGATACAAACCATCCGTGCTTCGAAAGTCTGGAATATGACTCTCTGTTGAAACACCTGCGCCACCAAAGAATACGATATGATCACTTTCATCGATCATCTGTTGTAATTTTTCAATCTTTTCGTTATCCATGACTTTTTCCTCCTTGAAATCTAATTGATCAAAAATCATCTACAAAGTTAGTTGCTTATAACTTATTTTTATATACTTTATCTTTTATTGTACAAGAAAAAAAGGCCTCTTGTAAAGAAGCCTTTTCATTTTTTTAATCATTGCTTTGTTCCTGAATCTTACTGATCTGGTGTAAAGTCTCAAAAACTGCTGCCATATCGTCTTTAATTAGTTTTCTTTGTTGTTCATAAATACTGCGATAGTATTTTGTTCTTATTGGATCAGGTTCATAAATTTTCTTGATCTTTCTTGTTTTTTCAAATACCTGACTTGGATCTTCCAGATCTCCTACCGCATATGCTGCGATCACTGCATCTGTAAGAACTGCTCCTTGTGCATTTTCTAATGTGGCACTCTTACATCCTAACATGTCTGCTTTGATCTGATTCCAGACTTCTGAATTACTTCCACCTTCTGTGATCGTCATAAATTCGAGTGGCACGCCTGCTTTTTTATAAATATCTGTCACATTCATATAATCGTAACCGATCGCTTCTAAAACTGCACGCCACTGTACTCCCTGATCTGTGTCCATCGTCATATTCAGGAAACAGGCACTTGCATTGGATGTTTCTCCAAATCCTCCTGTTAAATATGGAAGGAACAGGACTCCTTTGGATCCGCATGGCACATTTTGTGCTTTCTCATTTAATTCATCAAAATATGCTCCATTTCCTGCTTCGTTGCATACATTATCTCGATACCAACGAAGTGCTAATCCACCGGTTCTTATGAATCCCCAATAAAAGTATGTATTTTCTAAAGTTCCGCTGTTAAAGATCAGTTCATTTTCTGGTTTGCTTAATTCTTCATTGATCCCATCGGTTGCGATACAAAACATCGCACATGTTCCTGCTACGTCGGCTGCCTGATCTGGTTTGATCACTCCGCATCCGATCATAGACTGCATCGTATCTCCGGCTCCCGCACAGATTGGGATTCCTGGTTTCAATCCGGTTTCTTTTGCAAATGTCTCTGATAATGTTCCAATGATATCCCATGGTTTTTGAATCTTTGGCATCATTTCCATTGGAATTCCAAGGATCTCTAATTGTTCTTTGGACCATTTTTTTTCTGTTACACGGTATCCTAGTCCCCATCCAGACATTGTTCCCCAGTCGATAAATGCATCTTCTGCAGACAGTCCTGCAAGATTGGCCAGGATATATGGGGCATTGTGCATGAATTTTCTGCCTTTTTCTTTAAAGCCCTCACAATTGTTCATCATCCAACGTGCAAACATCGCTGGAAACATACAGTTTGGCTGAGGATTTCCAGTCTCTTTTGCCCAGATCTCATAATGATGGGATGCTAGTTCCTCAACATCTTCTTTTGTTCTGGAATCCAGATAATTGATGTAAGGTGTGATCGCATGGCAATCCTTATCAACACCGACAATCCCGCAGATGATCCCATCTCCAAAAATAGAGCGGATGTTGTCTGGATCCAGATTCTTTTCTTTCATCTTTGTAACGCAGTTTCTGATCCCTGTAACCGTTGCATGAAGATACTGGTCTGCGTCCATTTCCACCCATCCCGGATGTGGATAATTTAAGATTGTTGCATTGGTATCCTGCACGATCAGGTTCATATCAATATCATAAACTGCTGTTTTTACACTTTGTGTTCCTGCGTCAAATCCTAAATAATATTGTTCCATACTAACTTCCTGCTTTAATTTCTGATTCTTTTTATGCTTCTACTTCTTTGATCAGCTGTACCATTTCGATTGCAGATAATGCACAGTCATATCCTTTGTTTCCTGCTTTTGTTCCAGCACGTTCAATTGCCTGCTCGATATTTTCTGTTGTAACAACTCCGAATAAAACTGGAATTCCTGTATTTAATGATACCTGTGCGATTCCTTTGGATACTTCGTTACATACATAATCATAATGGCTTGTTGCTCCACGGATCACTGTTCCAAGACAGATCACTGCATCGTATTTTTTGCTTTTTGCCATCTTGTCTGCGATCAGTGGAATCTCAAAAGCTCCTGGTACCCATGCGATATCAATATCTTCCTCTTTCACATCATGTCTTTTCAATCCGTCTAAAGCTCCGGATACTAATTTGGATACGATAAATTCATTAAATCTGGCTGCTACGATTCCTACTTTTAATCCGCTTGCTACTAATTTACCTTCTAATACTCTCATTTTAATTACTCCTTTTTTCTTCGTTAATTTCGTTAATCTTAAGGTCCCTGGGACCTTAATTTTTTTAATTTTTCTGTTAATTTAAACTTCGTATGTTGTCATGTGTCCCATTTTCTTTTGCTTTGTCTGCATATAATATTTATCAAATGGATTGATTGGCATCTGGATCGGTACTCGTTCTACAATCTCGAGTCCATATTCATTTAATCCGTCAATTTTGGTTGGATTGTTTGTCATCAGTCGTAGTTTTTTGATTCCTAAATCCTGTAAGATCATGGCTCCTGCACTGTAATCTCGTTCATCATCTTTAAATCCAAGAGCTAAGTTGGCCTCGACTGTATCCATTCCCTGTTCCTGTAATACATAAGCTTTCAGTTTATTGATCAATCCGATTCCTCGTCCTTCTTGACGCATATATAAGAAAACCCCTCGTCCTTCTTTCTCGATCTGACGCATTGCACGGCTTCGCTGTTCTCCACAATCACAGCGTAGAGATCCAAAAGTATCTCCAGTCAGGCACTCAGAATGCACACGGCATAAAACTGGTTCTCCGTCTGCGATATCTCCTTTGACCAGTGCTACATGATGTTCCCCACTTCTCTGGTCTACATACCCATGTGCCTCAAATGTTCCGTATTTTGTTGGAAGCTGTGCGATTACTTCGCATACTACATCGCTCATCTTGTCTTTTCCCTCCTCGTTTTTTATTAAAATCCAGCATTTCTTAACATTTCCATTGTTAAGGTGCTGTTTGTATGTTTGTCGTTTGTTTCCTGCTGATCAAAATGCAGCAGTTTATCTATATATTTCCCAACCATGTCATTCTCCAGATTGATCTTATCTCCTGGTTTTTTATATCCAAAATTGGTATTTTTTATGGTATGTGGGATCATGGATACAGAAATGGTATCATCACTTAACTTAGCAATCGTCAGGCTGATTCCATCGAGTGCGATCGATCCTTTTTCAATACAGTATTTCATGATATTTTCTGGGGCTTTGATCGTAAACCATACAGCATTATCATCTTGTTTTACACTAACAAGTTCCCCTGTATCGTCCACATGGCCTGCTACCATATGACCTCCGAACCTTCCATTGGCTGCCATCGCTCGCTCTAAGTTGACGACAGATCCCTTTTTTAAACTTCCAAGACTGCTTCGGTTGAATGTCTCATTCATCACGTCTGCCTGAAATGTATTGCCGCTAATGTGAGTCGCTGTCAGGCAGACCCCATTAACTGCTACGCTGTCTCCCAATTTAAGGTCTTCAAAAATAACATTTGCTTTGATCGTAAGGACTGCTGCTTTGCTTCCTCGCTTCAGGGATATGACTGTTCCTAATTCTTCTACGATTCCGGTAAACATGATCTCACCTTCCCTTCCAGTAATATGTCATTTCCAAGTGGTGTTGCCTTTAATTCATCAAATACCAAAGCTTCTTGGATCCTTTCGATCCCTTTGCCTTCTACAGGTGTTTTGGCCTTTTCTCCTCCAAATAATTTTGGAGCAATATAGGCGTAAACTTTGTGAACACAGTCGTTTTTGATCAAGGATTCATTCAAGATTCCACCACCCTCAACTAAAACACTGTCAATTTCCATATTTCTTAACTGTTTTAAAACTTCTTTGACATTGACCTTTCCATCTTGCTCTGACGTTTTTAAGATCTTGCATCCTTTTTGTTCTAATTTTGCTATTTTTTCTTGATCCTTACTTATGGTAGCGATGATCGTTGGAATTTCTCTGGCTGTTTTTACGATATTTGATCCTTCCGAAATCCTTAAGTTTGAATCACATATCACACGAATTGGATCATTCCCATGTTCGATTCGTGCATTTAACATCGGATCATCTGCTAAAACCGTACCGATCCCTGCCATGATCGCTGCATACTGATGTCGTAATGTATGTACATGTCTTCTGGCTTCTTCTCCTGTGATCCACTTGGATTCACCAGTTGCCGTTGCGATCTTTCCATCCAATGTCATTGCGTATTTTAGTGCTGTATATGGAATATCATTCTGAATATAATGAAAAAATATATCGTTTAACTGTCTGCACTCTTCTTCAAGAATTCCTGTCTCAGTTTCTATTCCATGATCATTCAGGATCTTGATCCCGCCCCCTGCTACTTTCGGATTGGGATCTAAATTCCCAACATATACTTTCTTGATCCCTGCTTCGATCAATGCTTCCGTACATGGTGGTGTTTTTCCATAATGACAGCATGGCTCCAATGTTACATAAATCTCAGCTCCCTCAGGATCTTCTATGCAGTTTTTTAAGGCATTTCGCTCTGCATGTAATCCGCCGATCTTCTCATGATATCCTTCCCCAATAACCCTTTGATCTTTTACGATCACTGCTCCGACTAAAGGATTTGGATTGGTATATCCACAGCCTTTCTTGGCAAGTTCGATCGCACGCCGCATATATTCTTCTTTCAAATATTTTTCTCCCTTCCCTTCAGGTTCTTTGATTTTGGGAGGTTGGATTTTGATTGGTATTGAAATCGGAAATATAAAAAGGAGCTCCTGATCTTTGTTCTAATTCTTCAGGAACTCCTTTTTGATATCTTGATATTTCTTTTTGAAATAAAAAATCCTGGAATTATAAAAATCCCAGGACATGATGATCAATATCACTTCTTAAATCTTCTTCCATCCAGACTGTACTGTCGGCCTTGGAATCTCACCAAGTCATGCCATATAAGGCTCGCGGGCTATAACCGCCGGTAGGGACTTGCACCCTGCCCTGAAGACGTTATGTAATTTATTTATAGAATAGCACTCGCTAACTGTTGTGTCAAGTGAATTTTCTATCACTTCAGCATAGCATTTTTTACATTCTCTTTCGCATAAATACTACAAGTAAAGCAAAGATCACAACTGCAGCTGCTCCGATTGCAATCCCTGTTGTGTGTTTTTTCTTTGTTTCTTTCTGCTCTTTTTTCTTTTTTTCTTCTTTTTGTTGTTTCTGTTCTTTTGTTTCTGTTGTCACTTTGGTCGTTGTTGTTTCTGTTGTTCCTTGTGTTGTTGATTCTTTTGCAGATGTTGTACTGTTGTTTGTCTGTTCTGTAGATGAATTTTCTTGTTTTGTTGTACTATTTTTATTGGTATTTTTAGATTGTTTATCTTTTTTTGTTTCTGTCTTCACAGTTGAATTTTTCTTTTCTTCTATGTCATTTTTCTGGTTCTTTCCCATATATGCATCTGCTTCTGGAACATCAATCTTTCCATCCATATAATCCTGATATGCCTGTTCTGCCCCTGCTCTTGTTGGTGGATAACCATGCGAAGACAGCCATGATTTCGCCTGCTGCTTTTCTTCATCTGTATATGCATAAGTCGCCACCGGACGGCTTGTGATCATTACTGCTCCCAGAATCAGCATTAAAACTAATAATAACCTTTTCATTTGATACTCCCTCTTTCATTTTGAAACTGTTTGATTAATCTTGTATATTATAGCATAATTTAGTAAGAATTCTATAGATTATTCGTTTTTATACAATCCTGATTTGAAGGTAGTCTCTCATGTATGTGACAGAAATAAAAGAAACACAAATATTTAAAAGAATCAAGGTGGCAACTCCGCATTTTTGAGAGCGTTTTTTACAAATCGCTGATCCGTGCCTGTTCCTTTGGAAACTGATATGTAATGACCTTTGTCAATAGTAAATTAACAGAAATCACAACAAATTTTTATTTTATTGTTTCTGAAGATATCCAGAAAGAGTTCCGATGTATCAGTTCCCGGCATTGGCCACTCTGATATACGTGGATTGGTTACCAACAGGTCAATGGTCCGCCGCGAACTCTAGCTGTCTCCCTCACGTGGATCACAGATATTACTGTGCCAACAGAGTTTCCTCGTAGATAGTTCAAACCTAAACATGTTCGAAACTCTTTCGGGATGCCTTCAGTTGCAACTTTAATTACAGGCTGGATGATGTATGCGGCAGAGACCGGCTTACATCATCTTGATTATCATTTATAGCACATCGATCAGTATGTCAAGACTACACAGTACCGCCTTTGGCGGCTTGGTCTTGATATGGTGATCGATGTGTTATATTTATATTAGTAAATATTATCTGTCATCATTCCCCATATGAAACAAGCAAGCTCTCTCGCAATTGCTGTTTTTGCAATATTATATTTCTTGCCATCTTTCAGAACCATCTTATAATAGCGCCGTCTCAGACGCTCATTTGCCCTGTCTGCATAATTGATTACCTGCGGTGAATTTCCCGCCTGTCGTGATCTTAAGACTCTTGATTTATATCCGATCTTTCCACGGGTATAACTTTGTGCGGATTCTACCAACAGTCTGCGTACATGGGTGTTCCCTGCTTTTGTAATGCCAAGTCCGTTTCTGTCATCGCCACTGGAATGCTGTCCAGGTACCAATCCAAGATACCCTGCAAACTTTCGTGCAGATACAAAACGCTGAAAGTCTCCAACTTCAACAATTACAGATAACGCAGTATGTGTCTTGATTCCTAGAAAACAGGTTAACTTACTGACAGATTCTTTATACTCTTCTTTGGATGCTAGTTCTTCAATCCTCTGATCCAAACGGTTCAGTTTATCTGTCAGAATTGTATAAGTCAGCAGATATTCATCCAGGATCTCTTTGTAAAGCCCTGCTGGTTTTAATGATCTCAGCCATTTCACATGTTTTGCTGTCCAGTTACCACTTCCATCATACTGATAACCCTGACGTAAACAGAAAGAAAGGATCTGTTGTTTGATCTTTTTCAATTCCGCTTTATGATCATCACGCATACGGATGAATTCTTTTGTCTGATTATCTGTTTCCGTTGGAATATGTACCGGACTGTAATTGTGCTGTGCCAAGGATCTGGCAATGATCTCCGCATCTCTTTTGTCTGTTTTGATCCGTCTTTTGCTTCGTTGTTCGAGCATTGTAGTTGGTGCAAGGATCACACATTCCACATTAAAATTTTCCAATTGATGATACAAAGAATACCCAAGGCATCCTGCTTCGTAGCCACACACAAATCTTGTATCCTCTCCATATATAGTGCGAAGAAATGCAAGATATCTTAATACATTCTTGTAACTGGCTGGTGTTCTCTGGTAATGAGATGCCTTTTCATCTTCATATTTGCAAGAACAAAGAGTAAAACTTTCCTTATGAACGTCCATTCCTACGTAAACTGTGTTATAATTCATATAATGACCTCCAATTTGTATGCGGTAATCCCTGTTACCATTGTTAGTTTCCAATTCATAGTATACAGGTAAATCCACGATCCTACAAACTTGGGGGTCATTACATATTGTCTCCCTCGCTGCGAGCCAAAATGCCCGCAGCTACGGTCAGACATCCAACCACAGGCACTGCGAATTTGTAAAAAACGCACTCAAAAA
>OLOF01000086.1_pt1 | contig 71988 bp, 71 predicted proteins | sample 1643121 | NCBI WGS metagenome assembly OLOF01 (sample SAMEA3136677, study PRJEB25190) | human gut metagenome | biome: human gut; feature: human-associated habitat; material: faeces | place: Austria | collected 2013
GAATAACACAAGGGGTAGAAAATAAAAATAACTTTTCCGGTTTATCCGGGTTAGGGACTGTAAAATGTAACCTATTATCTTGCAGAATTGATACAGATGTGCTATATTGAAGATATAAAAAGGGAGACCGCAAGCGGCTTACCCCGAAAATTTAGAAACTGTTTTTACAAACAGCCGTCATTATTCGCAGTAATGGCGGCTATTTTCGTTTATCCTTGAAAATCTCATAACAAAGACTAACAAGGGCAACAATGAATATTAACAACTGAATCAGATCAGTATATGTAACACACATTGGCATCGCCCTCCTTTCTTTCGTCTGGAGGGTCGCCCCTCCGTAAAAGAGGGTAAGCCGCCCGGCTTTGGTTTCCCATGCCGAGATTATAGCATATTCTCAACTTGCTTTCAATTCCTCTGCTGCCAATGCATCCCATTTTCTAACGGTCTGTATTTACTGTAGTATTTCAATGAAAAATCAATTTTACCCCTTTACCCTAACATTTTCCTCACTGAATAGATTTAAACTATAATTTCCTCTATCCTGTATGGAGTTTTAAAGCGCAGAATTGATTTTATGATAACTTCTTGAGCCGTTCTGCAATTTCTTTCCGCTGTTCTTCTGTTAATTCTCGCTTAATATCTCTTGACCGAATTGTAACGAATCTTTTTGGAAAGAAATATTCTTTAGACACAATAGTACCCTTCACCCGTTCCACTCTTCCCAATCTGAATTGCTCTGGATTCTGTTGCAATAGCTGAATCAGACGGACGTGCAGGGCCAGGGGGATCTGGGAATACGGGACCATGGATGAAAGCAGTAATGCATGGGTATGTCCGCAGATTTTGCAGTACACACGAACAACGGAAAGGGAGAGGATCCTGTCAGCAAGCTGGATGCTGCGTTTATAAGAGCCATGACGGATGAGACAGCCGGAGTGACCGCAGACACATGAAATAAGGTTCAGATCAAGGGAATCTATTGTTTTATTGTAAAAATCCTGAGAAATAAGGTTGTAGTTTTCTGTTTTAACTGTTATCATAGGTATGTATGAATGTAGCGAGAGCTATGTTTAGGTGAAGGCAGAAACTAAACTTTGGTAGGGGAGGTTTCTGCTTTCTTAATTTCATGGTTACAAAACCATATGATAACACAAGAGGTCTCAGGATAAAACAATTTGATGGAAAATACGTCAGATTCCTTTATTCCAAGACCTCTTTTATTACGCCTTAAAGATGAAAAATAAGTTTGTTATAGTGTGCTTGATAATAATCAGCGGTTTCTGGTGCAACAGCAGGTGGAGTTACATCTTATATAACAGGAGGAGATATTGTGGATAACATTTGTGGAGGAACTATCAATGGGACAATAACTGCGATAGGAACGCTTTTAGGAACTCCTGGCGTTGGTAATTTTTTGGGAGGAGCAATCGGTAGTGCAATAACAGATATTATGGGGGGAGAGAAAGAATTTGATAAAGTTTTATTAAGGAGTGCTATTGGAGGAGGCATACAGTTAGGAATGACTATGGGAGGAATTATAACAAAAGTAAGTTATGATGTTGGATTAAAAAATACTTCTTTAGGAGGAATAATATTAAATTATGTTAACATGGTTTATGGATTGGGGAGTGGAATGGCAACTTTTGGATTTCAAGAAGTTTTAGATCAATGCGAAGCATAGAGGAGAAATATATGAATATATATAAAGTTATTTTTTATTATATTGGAATAATAGTAGTTTTTATTATTTTTGTTAAAATGACCTATGAATTTGTAACAAAAAAGTATAAAAAGAAATTATCAAACAAAAATTTGAGTAAAAACCCTAAAATAAAATGTTTTCAAATGTGCTTTTGGCTTATAGGCATATGCTTCTCAGGATTGTGTGTTTTTACGATTGGAATATCAGGAATGAAAGATTTACCATTTGTTTTGAAGAATCAATATCCATATGCAATAGGAAAAATTGTGGAAATTAATAAAACGTCTCATGGTGATTTCTCAATTATTGTTGAAGACGAAATTACAAATAAAAAAATTGACATAGGTTTTTTGCATAAGGATTTGAAAGAAGGGGAAAAAGTAGAGGTATATTATTTACCACATCTAAAAATAGGCAGTGTATATAAACTTGAAAACTAATAGATCCGGAGTTTTTAGGAAAGATTTGTATTAAAATTAAGGGGATATCTGACTGGAAAGGATAGAAATTTTAATTTCTGCAATAACTTCTAGCGGTACACAAGCAGTCATAGGAGGAAGGCTTGCAAGAATATGGGATAAGGCAACTTTGGGGAGAACTATAGGAACTAGTAAAGGATGGGATAAAATGGCGACAATATTCTGGGAAACACTTTTTAGTGGAGGATTTTCGTTTTCGACAGGAACCATTGCATCTATACTATCCGGAGCGTTAGGTAAAAAGATAGTAGATGGAAACTTTATGAAGAATATAACAGAATTATTAGAAGGTTGTCTTGAATAATATAGGGAGATGAAAAGATGAAGAAGTTATATGCTCAAGGCTATTTAAGATTGTCAATGCTAGGAGTTGGCGTGGGATGTTTGATTTTTTTATATGGGTGTTATACTAGCATTAAGTCTAATGTAAAAGGTAGAGAATTGCTCATTATTTTTGGAATTGGACTTATCCTTTTAACTATATACAAATTGCAGATGATTTTTCCGTATACATGGGTAAAATATGGAAATGGATGTATTACTATTAGTCGTATTTCAAAAGAAAAAAACACACATGAGAAGAAAAGAAAAAAGATAGATATAATAGATGTTACAAAAATAGAGAAATATGGGTTTTCTTTTGAAATATTAAAGAGAAATATAGAGTGTACACATTATAAAGAAGGTCCTTTAGGGATTGATATGGAAATGTTTATTTTGACAAAAGAGCAGAAGATAGTCCCTATAGAACTTATGTATTATACGAAAACTCAAAGTAAATGTTTAATAAAATATATATACGCTAATACTGGAATATTACCTAGTGGACAGTTAAATGATTATTTGTGAGTTACAAAGTTTAATTGACAGAAAACTGGTGTATCGGGATAAAGAGGGTATCCTTGACCGTTATACCTATCTGTATTGCTGTAAAAAAATACAACTTATAAATGATATGTGTAAACAGTAAAATTTTCCGATATAATATAAAAAAAGTAATAAAAAATGTAACAGGAGGTAGTATGTTTTTAAAAAAACAGAAGAAAAAACAACAAGAGGTTACGATTGAGGAGAATACACAGATATTCATCGAAGATTTTAAAAAATTGGTAAATGAAGGTAAAAAGGAATCTGTGCGTTCGGTAATTAAATTTATGGCAAATTCTATACAAAGTGAATTACTTACGAAATGTATGTATAATGATAGGAATTATCCGGAAATAGATTATATGAGAGCTATTTTGAATAGTTTTTTACTGGATTTGTCGTTTGATTTTTGGCAAAAATGTAACATACGTTTAAAGGTTCAAAATACTCCCATTATATCATGTGTTTGGAATCATTCTCGTATGATTGACGGATTGATAGGACTGGGAGAGATAAATAAGAATCCCTTTAATGGGATTTCGTTTGCATATAATATTCAGGCAGTCTTAATAGAACCATTAGGGCTGGTAGTCGTTGATAATGGAAATCATTCTGTGAATGCGGCTATTGTCTATGATGAAGGAGAAATAATTGTAAATACGGTTATTGATATTTCTGAAGTTCTTGAAAGATATAGATTTGATGGAAAAAAATATGTGAGTGTAGAAACGAATAAAATAGTAAATATTGAGAATTTAAAAAATAATTCAGAACCATTCACATATACGTTTGGACTTTTGTTTGAAATGGCAAGAGTTTTGAAAAATGCAAAAGATGAAAACGGATATGTGTACTATGATGTTAATTAGATGGGAAGGTGATAGTGATGGAGAATACAGAGAACTGGGTAGAAAAATATAAAGAAAGAATGGATAAGAATAAACCTTCTGAAAAATTAGTGGAACAGACTTTAGAACTGATGAAACATCAGATTGAGTTACAGAGAAAAGATAAGAAAAAATGTTAAAAAATAGAATAAAATTTATAGCATTGACTCTTGTGTTTGCTTTTCTGCTGTCGGGCTGCTTTACAAAGAAGACTGGACAAGAATGGAATAGTTACAATGAAAATAGCGAATGGTCCTATTTTATGCCTAAGGATGTAGATAGAGATATGGTTCCCTTTATATTTCCAGGAAAGTATGTTGTAGATATTGAAATCGAAACTCAAAATGAATTCAAAACCTACATTGAACGATATACAGAATTAGAAACCTGTAAACTTTTGTTTTATGATATAGATAGAGGAACTGTTCAAAAGAAAATGGACTGTAAAAGAATTTTGGAAGAGTATCTTCAGGATTATCAGATTGCAGAAGAACAGATAATACCATGTTTATATCAGCAAAAAAATTGTGTCTGCGTTGTTTTAGAAAAAATCGGATATCGGAAAAGTTCTAGAGAGCCTTTGCCAAAAATCGGAATTATAATTGATGTAGATACTGAAAAAATTATAAATGAAGTTTCAGAGATGGATTTTGAAAAATATCATTTATTATATAAAAATGAAGAAACAGAATCCATTACAGAAGAATTTCTGGCAGCAAATAATCTTCCTTCTATGAAGGTTGTATATTATCACGATTTCAATATTTACGCAATGCAAATGCACTTGGCGGATATTTCTTCTGATGCAGAAATTTTTAAGATTTTTCCAGAATTGAAGGAGGTTTCTGCTGAAAAGAATAAAACTATTTGTTTTTATGCAGAAGAGTCTAAAATAGAAAAGATAATGAAGCAATTTCTTCCAAAGGAACAAGAAATAACATGGCCAAAAGAAAACACGAATGAAATGAAAGTGATACCAAGAGTATAAAGTCTATTGAGTAATAAAATAGGCGTGTGTTATTGAATACTTTTGAAGACGTAACAAAATATTATGTCTTTTGGAAACAGCATATAAATGTAGAGTTATAGGATTGCTGGGATTTACGTAAATAGGAACATGTGGGTGGCAGTATATTAGTTTTGATATACTGCTACCTTTTGTATTGGAAGTTCGTAGGTGAAAAAAGAATGAAAAAGGACCAGAAGATATGAAAACTACACACAAATTACAAAGTAAGATGATAAAATAGAATTATTTAGGAGATGATATTATGAAGAAAATTTTGATTGTAGAAGATGATTTGGATATACAAGAAATGATACAATTTTTTTTAGAAGATCAAAACTATCAAGTATGTGTTGCAGAAGATGGTGTAGAAGGGGTGGCAGTTTTTAACAAAGAACATCCGGATATGGTACTTTTGGATATTATGTTACCTAAGATGGATGGATATGCTGTATGTGAAATTATCCGGCAAAACTCAAACGTCCCAATTATTATGATCAGTGCATTAAGTAGCGAAGCAGATCAAATTAAGGGATTTGAATTGCAAATAGATGATTATATCCCGAAACCGATTTCTTTACCACTTATGATAAAAAAAATAGAAGCGATATTTAGAAGATATGATAAAAAAGATGAAACAGAAAATAATGAGATGTGGTATCGTGAAATCTGCCTTATCATTGGTAATTATCGGGTAATTATAAAGGGAGAAAGCATTGATCTGACACAAAAGGAATATGAGATATTAAAAGAACTAATGGAACATCCGGGAGCAGTAATTTCAAGAGAGAGCTTTCTAAATCGGTTATGGAAATATGAATTTTATGGTGATGAACGTGCGGTAGATAATCATATTAAAAATTTAAGAAAGAAATTAGGCGCTTTTGGAAATTATATAGAAACAGTAAGAGGAGTGGGATATCGTCTTGAGAAAGTACATTAAAGAACACTTAACTGTCAAGGTATTTTTAGTAACTATAATGCTATTATTGACATTGAGTGCGGCAATCTACGGAATGGTCACATTTGGCATGTCGAACTTTTATTTAACAGAATTAAATAAAAGTCTTGAGAAAGAATTAGACACTACGATTTCACAAATAAAGGATATGACTAATGATGAAACTCAGAAGATATTGGAACGGTTTGCGATAGAGTATGGAGTCTCTATCATTGTGAAAAATCAAGAAGGAGAGGAAATAGGAAATTACGGAGAGATATCTTATTTTTTAGCTCCAGATGCAGATAGTTCAAAAGCACAAAATAGCAAGGGCATTACAAAAAATTATATCGTGAAATCTAATGAAGGCACGATTTATAAACTTCAGATATTTGGAACGAAAGAGTCTGTAAATATAGGGTTAAAAGTGTTAAACCGAATTTTGCCAGTTCTCGGAGTAATTACTTTTGCTGTATCTATTTTAATTGCGTTTTTTTTCGCTCAATATATCACTCGACCAATTTTAAAAGTAAATGAAGCATCTAAAAGGATGGTGAAATTAGATTTTCGTAGACCGTATCCCGAAACACGAAGCGATGAGATTGGTATTTTGGGAGAAAATTTGAATCGATTGGCGGAACATTTGGAAGAGACATTACAAGAGTTAAAAGAAAAAAATAAAATATTGCAAGATGAAATCCAAAGAGAGCAGAAAATGGAACAGAAGCAATTGTCATTTTTTGCAGCAGTTTCGCATGAATTGAAAACCCCAGTCACTATATTAAAAGGACAAATTCAAGGGATGATTTCAGGGATTGGTGGATATAAAGACAGAGATAAATATCTGAAAAGATCATACGAAGTAGTCTTTTCAATGGAAGGACTGATTCAGGAGATACTTGATGTTTCGCGTATAAAGTCAGCAGGATTTTTAGTCAATTTTTCTAATGTATCCTTGGATAACATTGTAAGAAATTGTATACAAGAATGGGAAGATGTTGCGACAGATAGAGGGGTGACTTTCCACATAGAAATAGAAGAGCACACAGATATTCATGCGGACAGAGTTCTTTTTCAGAAAGTAATTGGCAATTTAATTAGCAATGCGGTAAAGTATACGCCGGATAATGGAAATATTTGGTGTAAGGTGTATAAAAAAGGAGGAGATGTAATATTTTCCGTTGAGAATAATGCTGAGCATATTTCGGAACAGGAAATTCCAAAATTATTTGATGCATTTTATAGACGAGAAAAATCTAGAAATAGAAAGGCTGGAGGAAGTGGTTTAGGTCTCTATATTGTAAAAATGATTGTAGAGTTACATCACTATGAGTGTGAATTAAAAAATACTGATCAAGGTATAGAAGTGAAAATAATATGTAAAGACTAGAAAAACATCCGTTTGTTGTGATTACAGGCGGATGTTCTTTTTTTGAATAAATGTAGGAGATGTTATCTACACAAAAAACATACAATAAAAACAAAAAAATCATAAAAAAACAATTTAAACTATGTATTACAAAGAACAACAGAAAAAGGTATGAAGTGGATAGACATATGATAGAAAATGTTTTTGAAAGGAGAAGAAAAATGAACGAACACCTGAAAAAGATCAAAGGGACCATTGATGTAGAGAGAGGATACAGTCTGGGGACTGTTTTCACTACCAGAAACAAACAGTATATGTATGATACAGGAACCGGAAAAGTGTTTGAGTGCGGGGCAAATGAATACCAGATATTAAAAAGCCTGTTTGAAGAGACAAGCCTTCCGGAGAAGGTGGAAGGATCTTCTGAAGAAGAACTGGAGGCTGCATACAGAAATATCTGGGAGATGATAGAAACAGAGCATATCCTGCAGATTTCACCGGATTTAAAGTTTGTAAAGGAAACAGACGAAACATTAAGGGACTTGCTCCGGTACGATCTGCAGCAGGTCATCCTGGAACTAACAGAACAGTGCAACATGAGATGCCGCTACTGTATTTATAACGAACATAATGAAGGGTATCGGAATTTCTCGCCAAAAGCCATGACCTGGGATGTGGCAAAACGTGCTGTGGAGTATGCAAGGGATAACAGTGGAGATAAAGTAGCGATATCCTTTTATGGAGGAGAGCCACTGGTACAGTTTGAACTGATGAAAAAGACAATAGATTACAGCCGGCAGATCATAAAAGGAAAAGAACTGACCTTTTCTTTCTCCACGAACCTGACACTGGTAACACCAGAAATCGCGGCATATGTGGCAGGCGTGGAAGGAATGAGTGTTCTGGCAAGTATAGACGGACCAGAAGGAATCCATGATGCTTACAGAGTGATGAGCGGAGGAAAAGGAAGTTTTGAGAAAGCAATACAGGGATTAAAATATCTGGTAGAAGCCTTTGGAGAGAGGGCAAAGGAAAGTATTGTGATCAATACGGTGGTCTGTCCGCCATTCAGTGCAAAGAAACTGGATGCAATCAAGGAGTTTTTTGAAGGACTGAGCTGGCTGCCAAAAGAAATGGTAAAGAAATGTGATTACGTAGAATACGGAAGCGTAAGAGAAGAAGATATTTCCATGGAGTATGCTGGAGATGGGGAGTTTATCGGAGAGGAACTGGACGGTTTCACGTTAGATGCCATTGAAGGCTGGGCACTGGCAAGGGATTTAGAAGAAGAGGATCCCAAAAGTTATGTGGCAGGGATTGTAGCGGATAAACTGGTGCGGATACATAACCGAAGACAGACACAGGAACCATGCAAAGACCTCAGAAGAAACGGCTGCTGCATTCCAGGGAACCGGAGGGTCTATGTCAAGACAGATGGGAAATTCCTTTTGTGTGAAAAGACCGGAGATGCACCGGATATAGGAAACGTGTTTGAAGGGGCAGATCTAGAAAAAATAAAGAAATATTATATGGATGAATACGATGAAAAATCCATCGCAAGATGCAATGAGTGCTGGGCAAGAAACCTGTGTGGACTTTGTTATGCAGCCTGCTATGAAACAGAAGGAATTGATATGGAAAGAAAAGAGAAGGTCTGCGGAGCCCACAGGTATGCCACAAAAGGAGAATTGATCTCGTATTACAGCATTCTGGAAGAGAAACCGGAAGTGATCGAAGAGATAGATGCGGTACCGTATTATTAAGAAAAGGTTTTAGATTATCAAAGATAATTTAAAATAGAAAAACAGACAGAAAGGAGGCGTTGGGCATGAGAAAAATCTTAGCAGGAAAGTTACAGACAGGAGCAGACTTTGAAGGCAGCAGAAGTGGATGTGTTTGTAGTGGAAGCGCAGCAGTAGCAAGCTCTCATTATGCAGGACCAGCATATTGCGTAGGATACTGTGGAAACCATGGAGCAGTAACAAGAAATGCGAATTATAATCTTGCAAAAAAAAACTAGTAGGAGGTATTGGATTATGAAATTAGTAGAAACAAAAACAACAAAAACAGGAACAGACTTTGAAGGAAATAGGGCTGGATGTATTTGTAATGGTACTGTAGCAGTGGCAAATTCTCATGATGCAGGACCGGCATATTGTGTGGGATATTGTGGCAACAGTGGAGTGATGACAAGAAATGCCAATGCAGATCTTGCAAGAACTGCATAGAAGATGTATTTTAAACAGAACATGTCAGTCTGAAAAAGAAAAATAACTCTGTTCAATACCTAAGCAAATTCTATAAAATAGATATATGAACAGAGTTAAAAAGCTTAATATTATGTTATAAGAAAAGAAGGAGACTGTCAAGTAGGTACGGTCTCCTTTTATAAAAGTAAGTGGAGTGAAAGTTTATGAAAAGATTAAAGGGTTTAATCAAAAAAAGCAAAGAGTTTTTTTTGATAATAAGCAGAGTAGTTCGGTTATTATGGAATAGCTCGAAGTCCAATTTTATTAAAACAATGATAGTGAGTATTGTTTCAGGTATTACGATCCCATTTACTTTGGTTATTTGGAAATATCTTATTGATGATATGAGTCGATCAATTGTTTCAGGAAACATTGCACCGGTCTTATTTTGGTTAATATTCTATTTTATATTCAATTATTTGCAGAGTGTACTGATGAGAATAAAAGATTATCAACAGAATATTTTATCAAGTTACTTAAATCGTTATACAAGTGATTTGATTTTGAAAAAGGTAAAAGATACGGATTTAAAGTATTTTGACAGTTCAATGATTTATGACAAAATTAGGAAAGTCAATGAAGAATCGACAGGGAGATCCATCAGTTTATTGGCGACATTAACAAACTTCATTCAAAGTTTTAGCAGTTTGATTGGAACCATCACAGTGTTAGCAAGTCTTAATGTTGGAATTATGCTATTGTGTATTTTTATTTGCATACCAACGTTAATTGTTAGTATGAAGATGGCAGTTACACAATATGAAATTTATACTAAGCGATTTGAAGGATTACGCTTTATAGCATATTTGAAAGATATTGTAACTGATTATGAAAATATAAAGGAAATGAAAATTTATCATGTACATGATTTTTTTCGGGGGCACATACTGAAACAATATGATGGATATATTCAAGAAGATGAAAAAATCAGAAGTAGTTTCTGCAAAAAATTATCCTTGACAGATTTGGTAGAAGAGGTTGCAATCTTATTTTTTAAAATATATATTACTTTAAAGGTTATTTTAGAGAAAAGAACCCTTGGAGATTTTTCTCTTTATATAAATTCCATTGATAATTTTAGAGGTTCAGCTACGACAATATTAAATACAATAGTCACAATTTTTGAAGATGGTCTTTATATACAAAACCTATTTGAATTTTTAGATATGAAAACAACGGAAAGGATAGAGAACTCGTTATCGTTTAATAAAAATTTTCAAAAGATAGAATTTAAAAATGTATGGTTTCGATATCCTGAATCAGAAAAATATATATTAAAAGGTATTTCTTTCACAATAAATGCTAAACACTGTTATTCTATTGTGGGATTAAATGGATCTGGCAAGACCACTATAATTAAGTTGTTATTAAAGTTATATGTTCCAGATAAGGGGGAAATTTTAATTGATGGAGTTAATATATGTGATATTGATACAGAATCTTATCAAACAATGATAGGGGCAGTCTTTCAAGATTTTGTGAAATATCCATTGACAGTTAGAGAGAATATTGGTTGTGGAAATGTGGAAGAAATGAAAAATATTGATCAAATTTACTGTGCGGCAGAGAAAGCAGGGGCAGCAGAATTTATTTCTTCCTTGCCGGAAAAGTATGATACACAGTTACATAGAGAATGGAGTGGAGGGATCCAATTATCTCTGGGGCAATGGCAAAAAATTGCAATCAGTAGAATTTTTATGAAGGATTTTCCACTTGTAGTGTTAGATGAGCCAACAGCCTCATTAGATCCTAAGGCAGAATATGAGATTTATAAACAATTTAGGGATTTAATGGAAGGAAGGACAAGCATATTAATTGCACATAGATTTTCTACAGTAAAATTAGCAGATGAAATTTTAGTTTTACAGGATGGGAAAATTATAGAGAAAGGGAATCACAGAGATTTGATGAAATTAGACGGAGAATATGCAAAGCTTTATAGCATACAAGCAGAGGCTTATAGAGAGGAGTGACTGGGTTGGGAGAGAATAATTTTTTTTCAAAATGTGAAAATCAAATAACAAAATGTGTGTTTCCACTAGAAAACCTTCAAGGAATGAACTATATAGCGCTAACAATCAATGTAGGTTCTTCTTCAGAAGATATAGAAAATGCAGGAATTGCACACTTTTTGGAGCATGTACAAATGAATTTTTTTGATAAAAATGAGAAGAGGTATCTTTGTTCAGCCTATACGGATTTTTATTCAACAACCTATTATTTTGATGTAAAGGATACATCGTTAGAGTGTGTAATAGATATCATACAGAATATTTTAAAAGGTAAGTATTTAGAAATGAAAGATGTTGAGAAGGTAAGATCAGATATTCTTGAGGAATATAAAGCATATGAAGTGAAAAATAGAAACTCAGATTTTCGTATATTATTAAATGGAACTGATTATGAAAACCATTTATCCATAGGAAACCCAAAAACGATTCGTTCCATATCAAATGACGAAATCAGAACATTTTTCAAAAGATTTTATTTTCTAGAAAATGTATGTATTATTTGGATTACATCAACACAAACGTTGGAGAACATTGGAGACGGATGGATTGCAAATCTTAGTGGAGAGCATGGGAAGATTGAAGAAAAGATTTTGTCTTATGCGGAAACAGGTGGATTTGCCATCAAAAATCAACAGGGTAATGCATCATACTATTTATATAGGGAGAGAAAATCGGATGCTGAGTCAATAAATGAAGATTTACTTTATGTAATACAAGAATTTTTGAAAGAAAATGTAGGTAAGGTTGGTGTGGAAAAAATATTTTTATCTCCTAAGCAGGAATTTATTAAGGTAACGATAGAAGAGAGTTTAGAATGGAAAGACATTTGTAGAGAAATAGAAAATTTGCCAGTAACGGAGATAGAAAAGAGATATTTGAAGTTTTTAAAGGAAGAACCAATAGGTTATAATTGTAACTCTTTGAGAGAATATTTTATAAATGCTTTTACTTTTAAGGATATGCTTTCAAAAGAAGAAAGAAATGTTCAAAAAGACATTTATGACATTAAGAAATTGTTTGCCAAGGAGAATATAATAACAAATATGAGAAAATAGGTTTCTACACAAAAACTACACAGAAAAGACGAAAAAATCATACGAAGTGTGTATATACTATACATTGTGAAACGAAATAAGAATTTTAAATCTATTTTGAAGGATTTAAAATAAAAAGTTACAGAGGAGGGAGGGAAAAACATGAGATTAGTACAGTCTAAAAAGATCGCAGTAGGTTCCAATTTTGAAGGGAATAAAGCGGGTTGCATTTGTAGTGGATCTGTAGCAGTAGCAAATGCTCATGATGCAGGACCAGCATATTGTGTTGGTTATTGTGGCAATAATGGAACAGTAACCCGAAATGCAAACGCTAATCTGGCACGAACATCATAACAAGGAAAGGAAGATACAGCATGAAATTAGTAAAAACAAAAACAATGAAAACAGGATCGCATTTTGAAGGAAGTAAAGCAGGTTGTATTTGCAGTGGATCTGTAGCAGTGGCAAATGCTCATAATGCAGGACCAGCATATTGTGTTGGTTATTGTGGCAGTAATGGAACAGTAACCCGAAATGCGAATGCAAATCTTGCACGAACAGCATAGAGATGTATTTACATAGCAAATAGAATAATAAAGAATAAGGAGGCTGTTAAGTCTTCTTATTTTTTTATTCAAAAGTGTTGTTAAGATTTAAGATAGATTGAAAAATAAATAATCTTTGAAAAAAATATTATAAAATATCTCCTCTTTTTTGAAACCTGAATTATGAATTTTACGTATTGATACAAAAACAAAAATCAGGATTCTTACGAATGAAGGAAAGAAAGTTATTAAAACAACTACAGAGAAAGAACGAAAAGGCTTTAGAAGAGATTATGAAGAAATATGGTGCATATGTCACTACGATTTCAAAAGAAATACTTGCGGGGAAAGGTACAAACGAAGATGTGGAAGAAGTAGTATCAGATGTATTTACCTCTTTATGGAATACTGCTGAAAGAATTGATTATGAAAAATACACCAGTATTAAAGCATATATAGGTATGATTGCAAGGAATAAGGCAAAAGATAAAATACGTGCAATTAAAAATTGGAATCTGGAACTTTATGATGATGTGGTTTTAATTGATAACCAGGCCGAAAAACTCATGGAGCAAAAGGAACAACAGAGGATTATTCAGAAACTTCTTCAGAAATTAAAGCCGATGGATCAGGAAATCTTTCTTTTATATTATTATAGATATTTTAAAATAGAAGAAATCGCATTACAACTTAATATGAATCCACAGACCATAAAAACCAGACTTCGAAGAGGCAGGGAAACTTTGCGTCATGCTTTGCGTGAGGAGGGGTATACGGTTTATGAAAATCAAGATTAGTGAGATGTTGGATAATTCGGTTGAGATATTAACAAAGGAAAGAACTGACATAGACAATCTCACAGATATTCAGGATATGGTATATAAAAAGATTATTCGTCGAAAAAAACAGTCCTATTTTTTAAAATCAGTAGCTGCAGTTGGCACAATATGTTTGGTGACCGGCAGCATTGTTTTGGCGAAAACTCTTTTGGATCCAGGTGGGAAAGTAGAAAAAATAGAAAACCTGGTAGAAGAGCATACGCTCTACGAATCAGATACAGAAGAAGAGAAGATAGTGATTGATATTCAAACAGAATTGCTTAATAAAGACTGTTTATATCAAAATGGTATTCCTATTGCAAAACATATTTTAGAAATACAGACAGATTTTTATACAGCTGATCAACAAATATATGTAGAAAATGGTACAATGCTGATTTTACAGGATCAAGGAAAGGGGATTTTTCTAGAAGAGAATGAAAAGGTCAAAATAAGTGTCAAGCAGGAGAACATGAATAAACAGCCTGGACATACGTTTGAAATAGGATATATTGAAAATGGAAAGCCATTTAAAGTAGATACTGTTGAGGTCGAACAGTATGAAGTTTGGCTGAAAGGGGGAACGCAGAGAGAATATTTTCCATATTTCAAAAATATATCAAGCGATCGAATTATTCTTAATTATCATATAGTAAAGGAGAGTATGGAGAAATGAAGAAAGTAAAAAAAGTAATAGCAATAATGGCTCTTTTGGTTATGACAACAAATAGTACTTCTGTACAGGCAGCGGAACCTCAATCAAATACTATGCATCAGCAAAGTGAGAGGATGGGAATTTCAAGTACAGCGTTGAGTGCAGGAGAAACCATTAATATTATTGATAATGATGGGATGGCATTTTACGTTCCGGGTGGGACTAAGATAAGTTTTTCTATTAGTTTGAAAGCATCAGGAAGTGTTGAAATGGGATATAAAAATTCAAATGGTGTCAGAACAAAAAAGTATAGTGGAACAGGAAAAAGTCACAGTACCACATTTACAATTAGAAGTACAGGATATTATAAATTCTATATAACAAATAAATCTTCTAGTACAATTAGTATTACAGGAGGGAGTTTGAATTTTTAAATGAAGCGAAAGAAAAAAATATGGATCATTATAAAATGGATTATAGGTATTACCATTATATTCATTTTATTGGGAATTATATGGAACACTATATGTAAGAAAATAGATGAATACAAAATAAAAGATGCGTATGGAAACAGTGTGCAAATAGATGGAAAAAGTATGGTTGTGGAGATTGCCGGAGCGGAACATGACGGTCCTCCGATTATCTTGCTTCCTGGTTTGGGTGAACCGTCGCCTATTTTAGAATTTAAACCTTTAGCAAGTGAATTAGCTAAAAAATACAAGGTGATTACGATTGAGCCATTTGGATATGGATTATCTGATGGAACAAAGCGTGACCGGACGATTGAAAATATCGTAGAAGAACTTCATGAATGTGTAAAAAACTTAGGAGAAGAGGAATACTATCTAATGGGGCATTCCATATCAGGGATATATAGTTTGTATTGGAGCCAGATATATCCAAATGAAATTAAAGGAATTATAGGGATTGATCCATCAGTTCCGAAAATGACAAGTAAAGAAAATAATCCTTTTCCAGTCAGTGTACAGTTGCTCAATCAAATATCTGCGTATACTCAGAAGATAGTCAATATAACGGGAGTTACAAGGTTGCTTTCTATAAACAATCCAAAGAAAGTTGTGTATGCAGATCCGCAGTACCTATATTCAGAGAAGGAATGGGAAGTTTTCCGCATATTAACGCTGGATAAAGGATATAACGCAACGGTTATGGCAGAAATGAAAAATCTTGAAAAAAATATGGAAGTAGTGGAGGATATGAAGATTCCAAGAGAAATACCAATATTGGAATTTGTTTCAAAAGAGAATTGCAAGACTATGCCACAGTGGGAACAACTACATAGGGATATTATAGCAGATAAAGAAAATGGAAAAGTAATTTTGCTAGAAGGTTCTCACTATTTACATTTTGAACAGAAGAAGGCAATTGTTGAAAGAACTACACAGTGGATAGATAATAGATAACTATTGTATGTGTGGTAAAAATAGGAAGTTAAGCAGATATTTTAATTTTTGAGGTGTTTGCAATGTACGGTATATCGTGATAGAATGATAAAAAAGTTAAGGAGTGGTGTTGGAAAATGGAATCTACATGTAAGACTAAAATTGTATCATCATTGTTGCGGGAGTCCGGAAAAGGAAAGCTTGATTTTTCTCATCCTTTTCAGAGAAAGGAGGGACAGTGGACTCGGTATATGGAATCGTTGGAAGTGGATTCGCTGCTAAGAGGATATTCTATCAATTTAGTTTATATTTGGAAAAAAGACAATAAAAACTATGTGATAGAAGGAAAGCAGAGGATTACTACCCTACAGAAATATAAAGGGGACAAATTTCCACTTTCTAAGAAACTTGATTCGGTTATGATTGATGGGGAAACTTATGAAATTGCAGGTAAAAGGTTTTCTCAATTAGATGAGATTGTACAAGACAAACTATTGAATGCAGAAGTCTTGATTTTTGAAATGTGGGACTGCACAGAAAAAGAAGTACGGGATATGTTTGTGCGTTTGAATAGTGGAAAGCGATTGAACGGAGCACAGATGCTGACAGGCCTTTTAAATCTTGACATTAGTACAGAACTTTATAAAATTATGGAGCATCCATTTTGGGCAAAGACTGGAATTACAAAAGGTGATATCAGATCAGATAATATGCGTAAAGTAGCCTGCCAAATACTAATGCTTATTTCTGGATACGAATATACTGCTTTTGATCAAAAGAATATTGAAAAGTATGTTGAAATATTGAATAGTGATTCTGAGGAAAGTATCCGTTTGATTGGACATGCCTTGGAGGTTCTTGACAAGTTAGATGAAAAGATTGTGGATAAAATGGATAAGATGAAAAAGTTATCCATTCCAATGGTAGTTGCAGCAATGGATGTAGTGTACGGAGATGAAGAAAAAGAAAACAGTTATCTGTTATGGCTGAAAGACTTTTTTGAAAATTATGATAATCAGACAAAATATCTGGAATATTGTGGAAGAAGTACGGACAAAGGTGAAAATGTAAAAGGACGTTGGGAAATCTTTTCAAAAGTTGTATCAGAGTAATAAACATAACGTAGTAAATTGTTAAATTACTTAGATATTGACACATACAATATCTTATGTTAGAGTGAAAATGAATTAACATTTATACTCATAAAAATCAAAGATGAGTACAAAAATTTTTTCCGATAAAGAATCGGAAACAGATTTTGGAAACAGGTGGCTGTTTCAATAAGAAATAAAGAATTATTAGGCATTTAGAATGAAAAATATTCTAGGTGCCTTTTTTTATTTCAATCAACGAAAAAGGAGGATAGAGTTAAGCCACAAAAGAAAGAAAAATAGGAGGAAAATCATGAACCAAGAGTACTTAAAAGGAATTCACAGTGAGATGTGTGGAAAAGATGCAATTATTTTTCGGGCAACAGAAAATAATATAATCAGCTTCTTAAAGAATAGTCTATCTGCAGAACGTTCAGAAATCAGAACATTGGATGGGAAACGCTTTCTTACAACAATAAAAGGGAAGTGGATTGATATTTGCCCAGATCGAATGTACCTGGAAGAGAAGTTAAAACCATTGCTTCTGGCTGTGAAGGAAGGTAAAAAAAATCTGATACCATTAAAACAAATAGGTGCAGAACAGTTAGAAGGATATTGTCCGCCAATGCCAGACTGGAACTATTTTTTCTGGTCAGGTTATAGTGATGAAGATTATGACAACTTCAGAAAACAGGAAGAACCCAAAACGGTTTTCTATGAAGCTTTTGGAGAAAAATTTCCGATACAGCTAATAGTAAAAGGATATTCCTACACCGGAAATTTAGAAATTGAAATGGTGAACTGGAAATACCGATATCCTTCACCATGGGCAACCCTGACCGTTGATTTGCATGAGGTGTGCGAAAAGGACTGTACCTATGTAGATACGAACCATCATGGAAGAAAAATTTTGTCCTGGATTTCAGAAAGCGGATTAGGAGAAGTGACAGAAGAAATCAGCAGAAATGGATATTGTACTTATGAGAAAGTTCGTTTCTATCCGGAACGATTAAAGTATTATGATCTGGAAGGGTATCGCAGATATGAAGCAAAATATGAAGAAATACACAAAACATCACTGAAAAGAAATAATTAAAGAACAGGAGGAAGCAGGATGAAAAACTATGAGTATGAACAGAACAAAAATTATGAAAGTACAAAGCAGATGTTTGAAGAATGTCGAAAAGATGTGGGCGTTTCCAAGGGTGTAAAAAGGGCAATTCCGGTGTTGATGATGAGATTTGCTTTTCGGATATTCCGGAAAATGGAGTGTGTATTACGTCGCAGTTTGAAAACGGACTTTGCGGAGAAATTATCTGGTGCCGGAACGGAGAAGACATCTATATGCTGCACAGCAGTATTCGTCTTGCCGATCATACAGTCTGGCTTCAGATGGACAAGAAAGGCAAAAGTGAGGCACTACATCTAAAATTATTTTCCGAAGAAGGAACTACAAAGAAAATGAAAAATGAATTTCAGGGGATTTTTATTTCACCTTCTATGCAGGTGAAACGATTTTACGAATATTGTTTTTGGCCAAATTATGTAAAAGGTATAAGACCGATACAGGAAGACAGCCTGAATTTTTATGAGATTTTAAAAAAGATTGTAAGATGTATTGGATCTGATTTTCAGTATGATTTAGAAACAATGCGTATATAGAATAAGGCATTTTGAATGGAAATTCTAAGTGTCTTTTTTTATACCTATCAGGCAGGAAAATAATTTCCTGCCTACTTTAAAAAGGAGAGAAAGAGCATGAATAAAGTAATAATGACCGGATACGTTGTAAAAGATCCGGAAGTAAATGAATTTAAAAGGAAGAGGCGCAGAAACAAAAGGGCATCGAAATATGGATTAGTTGCAAGTTTCCGATTGTCTGTAAGGCGTCCTTTTAAAACGAAAGACGGAACAAAATATGATTATTTTTCCTGCTCTGCATTTGATAAGAGTGCAGAATTTATAGAAGAGTATATCGAAAAAGGAGATTGCGTTGGAATAGAGGGAATCCTTTTAAATGATAATTATGAAAATGAGGATGGAATGACGATGTATAGAGATAAGATAAATCTTGATAAAATCGAATTACTCCGCAAGCGAAAAGACGAAGATGAGAACGATTACGAAGATGAGGAAGAAGAGGATTACGATGACGAATTTTATGATGAGGATGATTATGAGGACGACGAAGATGACGACTATGAGGAGGAATATCTAGAAGAGGATGACGAAGAAGAGGATGACGACGAAGATGAGGAAGAAGATGGATATCATCGAAGTATAAGGAAAAGCAGTCAGAAAAAAGGAAACTCTGATCCCCGTAGAAGAAATAGCAGGATAAAGAAACCTAGTTCCAGGAAAAAGTCAGAGCAAAGGAAAAGAGAACAGCCGGAAAGGAGAAATCGGCAGTCGAGAAAAAGTGTGCCTGAAAGAAGAAGGAATGAAAATAAAAAAAGAAACCTGGTGGACGAAGAATTTGAGCGTGTACAAGAATCAGAATATAACAATTATGGATTTGACTAAAAATACTCGAAGAGAAAGGAAATGGTACTGTTATGAGCGGTAAGTGGAAATATTTTGTGAAAAAGTATCAAAACTTTTGCATTGTGTCGGGCATTGCAGGATTTTTGTTAGCTCCGTTCTTATGGCCCTTTTTTCTTGCAATTCTAGTTAATACATTATCCCTTACAGTGCCGGTTTTGTTGGTGTATCTGTTGGTCTGTCATTTGAAAAAGAAGCCCCAAGAAGTGAAGGGAGAAACCTTAGCGGAGCATAAGGAAAGAGATAAACCGAAAGCAACAGTGACGGAAGAGGTGCCAGAAAAGAAGGAAGCACCCATTTATCGGAAAGCAAAACAGCAAACAGAAAAGGCGATAGAAACTGAAAAGAAGACAGAAACAATTTCTGATGTTCCCCAAGAGCAGTGGAATGAAGCAGACATAGCAGCAACAAAATGGTATCTTGGAGAAGGAAGAGAAAAATTTCTTCGTATTTCGAAGAAACTGGCGGCAGAAGGTATCTATTCATTTTCTATTGGGAAAGACGGATTATGTACTATCCGAACAGAGAAAGGATTTCGCAGAGTTGCTGCAATTCGGGATTTTCCGGCAGATAAAAGAATACTCATCAAAAAGGAGCTGGAAAAAGAAGGCGGTTACTCTGTAAAAATATCTGGTCGTTATATGTGGATTACAAGGAGGTAGTGACTTGTTAGAGTGCAGATATGCTTCTTCCATTTATTATAATCAGGAAAACGGATATACTGTGGCAGTATATGAAACAGAGGAGAACATTCCTGAAGGGAAGAATGAAATTGGAAAAAGGCAGTTTGTGGCAGTTGGCTGTGAATTGCCCAGAAACGAAGGGATTGATATATCTTTAAAAGGACAGTGGCAAGAATCAGAGAAATATGGAAAACAGTATCATGTGACATCTTTCCAAATTCAAATGCCAACAACAGAAGAGGGGGTAAAAGCGTACCTTTCTTCAGGATTGGTGAAAGGAATAGGGCCTGTTATCGCAGAAAGGGTTGTAGAACGATTTGGGAAAAATACTTTCTATGTTTTTGAAGAATGCCCGGAACGATTGCTTGAAATTCCTGGAATTACACAAAAAAAACTGGATCAGATTTTAGATGGCTATTATCAAAGTGAAAATATCCGTCAGCTTTCACTTTTTCTGTCTTCTGCGGGGGTAACACCAAAGAAGATAGAAAAAATCCAGGAACATTTTGGACACAAGGCAGTCAGCATTATTAAAAAGGATCCATTCCGGTTGTGTGAGATAGAAGGGTTTGGATTTAAAACAGTGGATCCGATAGCAAGGAGAGTAAAACATTTTCAGGCAGATAATCCTTTACGAATAAAAGCAGCTATATTATATGTTTTAAAAGAAGCAGAAGGGGAAGGGCATCTCTATTTAGAGGTGTCTGACATTTTAACAAGAACCAAGCCGCTGTTGATGCGTGGAGATAAAAAAGGCAGTGTAACAGAACGGAAAATTCGCGATGCTGGCAATTCTCTGATCAAAGATGATAAAGAACTAATCTGTAGTTATACAAAGATTTATTCTAAGAAAAATTATGAGTCAGAACAAAAGGCTGTTATACAACTTGCCACGCTAAGCAGATATCCGATAAAAAGGTATGATGTAGAGAAATGGATTTCTAATTTGGAAACCAAAGAAAACATAAAGTTAGCGGAAAAACAAAGAAAAGGGATTGAAATGGTTTTTCAAAATTCAATTTCCATTATAACAGGAGGACCTGGAAGCGGGAAAACAACCCTGCTGCGTTTTATTGTTATGATCCAGGAAAAATTGAATATAGATAGTATGATTTTATTGGCAGCACCTACCGGAAGAGCGCGACAGAGAATGTATGAAGCAACGGGATATCCGGCGTTGACGATACATAAAAGTATCGGACTTACAGGAGCAGACGGTGAAGAAGCATGGAATGCTGGAGAAATGCTTTGCGATGACTTGATCATCATTGATGAGTGTAGCATGGTAGATATGCATCTGTTTACCAGTCTGATGATGAAAATAAAGACTGGAAGTCGGATTGTTTTTGTGGGAGATAAAGACCAGCTGGAATCAGTAGGTCCTGGAAATGTATTTAAAGAACTCATTGACTCCAGAGTCATTCCAGTTACTGTTTTAGATCAATGTTTCCGGCAGGAAAACCCTACTATTTTGGAGAATGCGATAAAAATCAACTGTGGCAAACAAAATTTGGTATATGATAACAGTTTTTCCTTTGTAGCAGCACATGATGATGAAGAAGCCGCGAAAAAGATTATGAAACTTTTTGATATGGAGTGGAAGTTGCAAAGGAAAAATGTAAATGCAGTGCAGGTATTAACACCTTTAAGGGAAGATACGAAGGTAAGCGCAAATGCTTTGAATCTAAAAATCAAAGACAGAATCAATCCTTACCAGATAGGACAACAGGAAATCAAAAATGGAAACAAAATTTTTCGTATACAGGATAAAGTAATGCAGACGAAAAATGAAGATGAAATTTCCAACGGAGATATCGGGATTGTACGAAAAATAGGAAAGGTGAGCGGTAAGAAATATATGGAAGTAGATTTTGGAGAAGAGCGGGTTATGCGATATCAGGAAGGAGAATCTTGGAACCTTGTTCATGCGTATGCAATTACTGCACATAAAGGACAAGGCTCCGAGTATCCGGTAGTCATCATTCCGATTTTGTCATGTTTTCGGCGGCATACCTTAAAGCGAAATCTATATTATACGGCAATTACAAGGGCAAAAAGAAAAGTCATTCTTGTGGGAAGCAAACAGGCATTTTCCCAGGCAATACGGGCGGGAAGATCCAAAAAAAGAAATACGTTGTTATCTTATCGGTTAAAAAAAGCATTTACGGAGGTTTTGGATAAGAATGAAGCGGCATAAGAAAATAGTGGTAAACTGCTTATAAAAGCAGAAAGAGTTTTAATGCGAAAAGAACATAAACAATTCTTCCTTATCATACGGAAGGAGGATAATCTGGTGAGAAAAATAAGTGGCATCTTTTTTTCGTGTGTGATAAAATAAGAAAAAGAGGAATAGGCAGATGAATATAGGTTGAAAGTTGAAAATATACTGGCAAAGAATATTAGTTCTGCAGGAGAGAAAGCCTCCTACGATGCAGCATGCAAACGCCTTCTGGCAAATAAGGTGATCTTGGCATGGATTATGAAAAGTTGTATAGAGGAATATAGAGATTGTGAGATTCAGGAAATTGTAGAGAACTATATAGAAGGAGAGGCAGATGTTGCAGACGTACCCGTAAATATAGATGAACAGGTATCAGAAGAACAAATACAAAATGGAGCAACCGAAGACGCTTCTATTTATGAAGGGGTGGTTACATACGATATTCGCTTTTGTGCGAAGGCTCCGGTGTCGAAAGAAAAAATTCGATTGATCATAAATATTGAAGCGCAAAATGATTTTTATCCAGGCTACCCGATTATAAGCAGAGGAATTTACTATTGCAGCAGATTGATATCTTCGCAGTATGGTGTTGAATTTTCAGATGCACATTATGAGAAGATAAAGAAAGTCTATAGCATTTGGATTTGTATGAATCCACCGAAATATCGGGAAAATAGTATAAACAGATATTCTGTTACAGAAGAACAGTTAATTGGTAGTTGTTCGGAAAGAAAAGAAAATTATGATTTACTAACGGCAATTATGATATGTTTAGGGGATTCTGATGATGAAAATGCTTCAGGTATCTTAAAGTTACTGGAAGTTTTGCTTTCTTCGGATCGTGAAGTAAAGGAAAAGAAAGAGATATTACAGAATGATTTTTCAATTGAAATGACAAAGACATTAGAAAGAGAGGTGTCTACTATGTGTAATCTGAGTAAAGGCGTTGAAGAACAAGGAATTCAGAAGGGTATTGAACAAGGAATTCAGAAGGGTATTGAACAAGGAATTGAACAAGGAATTGAGAAGGGAATTCTTCTTTCAATTAGAAACCTTATGGAAACAATGGGGTGGTCGGTAGAACAGGCAATGGAAGTCCTGAAAATTCCTGAAGAAGAAAAGAGCAAGTATTTAGATGAATTGAAAAAAATGTAAAAGTACAAAATATATAAATTTTGAAAATAGAGGTGAGCAGTATTATTGTTGTTCACCTTATCGCATGGTTTGTCTGAAACGCAAAGACATTAGAAAGAGGTGCCTATTATGTGTAATCTGAGTAAAGGCGTTGAAGAAAAAGGAATTCAGAAAGGAATTCTTCTTTCAATTAGAAACCTTATGGAAACAATGGGGTGGTCAGTAGAACAGGCAATGGAAAGCCTGAAGATTCCTGAAGAAGAAAAAACGAAATATTCAGATGAATTAATATAGGTTTTTTTATGATGAGTGTGGGCAGAAAGCTTGAGTAAAATCAGCTTTCTGCCCGTCTTTTATATATAACAGTTACAAAAAATATGATACAAATAATAGGAGATATCACAGTATCTTACATACTATATGTGTTGAATTCGCAAAATAGAAAACTTTTAAATGTCATTAAAAGATGTAGAAAAATTCAATAAAAATTCATTTTATTCAAAAATATTTCTAAGAGCACTGTTACAGAAAAATATAAAAGCAGAAGACATTCACACATTTTATATTGTCTTAAAGGCAGTAACAGGGCAATGGATTAAGAAAATGAAGACGCAAAATAATGAATGGTACGAAATAGAGAAGTGTATACAACATAAAATATTTTTAATACACAAGTTTTTGAAAGACGATTGACAATATCAAAACAGTAATATATAATGTACATGTGCAATAAGTACAATATGAAGCTTGAAAAAGAAAGGTGGAATTACTGTGGGAAAAAAGGAAAGTAATACAGAAATTGATTTTAGCGAATTGGAAAGACTATCTAAATGTGGTGGTAGCGATCAGGGAGAGATTGAACCACAATCAATTAGTGCTGTTGTTTCAGCGACATTAAAAATTTGTTTACCAGCGGTTTCATCCGTAACAGCATTATTCTCATGTAATCGTACTTGCGGATGTAAATAGTAGATAAAAGACAATTAAAGAATCTATGAAAGTAAAAAAAGATACTTGAATAGGAGGTTACGCTATGGAAAAAAAGAATAATAATGCAGAAATTGATTTTAATGAATTAGAAAGACTGGCAAAATGTGGTGGTAGTGATCAGGGAGAGATTGAACCACAATCAATTAGTGCCGTTGTTTCAGCGACATTAAAGATTTGTTTACCGGCTGTTTCATCCGTAACAGCATTATTTTCATGCAATCGCACCTGCGGATGTAAATAACTTTACATAAATAAAATTAATTATCATACACGAATTCAAGTATCCTATATTTATTATATCAAAAAGTATAGATATAATAAAGTACTATTGCACAAAAATAAATCAGATTAGAAACATATAATTGATAGAAATGTAATTACTATCAGTTGTATGAGATTATGCAGTATGGGCTAATTCAAACAAAGCTGAAAAGTTTTATTGTTTGAAGAAATCCATACTGCATAACTCTCATATTGGGGAATAAAAAATGGAAATTATAATTGACTATCAATCTAAAACACCAATATATGAACAAATTGTTTTACAGATTAAAACACATATTATGAATGATTGTTTGAAAAAGGGAGAAAGTTTACCGCCTATGAGAAGTTTTGCAAAATCTTTGGGAGTAAGTGTTATTACGATTCAAAAGGCATATGAACAGTTACAGGCTGAAGGTTTTATCAATTCAGTAGTGGGTAGAGGGAGTTTTGTATCAGTACCTCAGGTTAGTGTTCTTAAAAGGCAAAAACAAGGTGAAATTGAAAAAAAAATACAAGAACTTATAGATGAAGCTTTGGCTAATGGATATGAAATTGATGAATTGAAACATATATTTTTTGATAAATGTAACTTGTATGAAATATCAAAATTTAAGGAGGAATTTTAAGTGCTAAATAATTTGGAAGTTACTTCGTTGAATGTAGGATATAAAAACAGTGATTTTCTAGTTGAGAATGTTAGTTTTTCTATTCCAAAAGGGAAAATATTAGGAATGGTAGGAGAAAATGGCGCGGGGAAAACAACAATTTTTAACACAATTTTGGGATTGAAGTTAAAAAAGAGTGGAGAAGTGAAAATTTTCGGGCAAAAAATGGACGAAAATAGAACTTCTATTTTAGAAAAGATAGGCGTCGTGTTTGACGATATTTATTTACCAGAACAATTAACTGCTAAAGAGATATCGCATATATATATGAAAATTTATCAGCAATGGGATTTGGATTTTTTTGAAAAAACATTAAAAAGATTTGAAATTCCACTTGATAAAAAAGTAAAAAATTATTCAAAAGGGATGCAAAAAACATTATCCATTATATTAGGAATGGCACATCATCCCAAACTATTATTACTAGATGAACCAACAGCATCACTTGATCCAGTAAAAAGACATGAAATATTAGAACTTTTCCAAGAATTTATTGAGGATGGTGAAAAATCTATTTTGTTTTCAAGTCATATAACAAATGATTTGGAAAGAATAGCGGATTACGTTGTTTTTATAAAAAATGGAAAAAAAATATTAGATGCAGAAGTAACAGATATAATTTACAAATATGGAATTGTGAGATGTACAACTCAGGAATTAGGACGTATTCCCAAGGAGATAATTGTATCTTATCAAAAAAAAGCATATAACAATGTGGTTTTAGTTAATGATCGAACTGAACTTTCCGATAAATTAGTGATAGAAAATCCTACTTTTGAAGAAATTATGAATATGTTTGTAAAGGGGAAACGAATCTAAAAAATACTGGTTGATTGAAGAAAGGAATCTCTTATGGTAGGTTTAATTAGAAAAAATTTATTGACTTCTGGTTTTAGAAGAAAGCACTATTTTATAATGTTTTTGTGCTTAATAATTATATCATTTGTAGCTCCAATTGATAATTATATTCCGATAATTGTTTACTCGCTATTAACCCTGGTACCTGGGAGCGTTATCTTAAGCATTGTGAATCAAACAAGTGCAGATGATTATAAAAATGAGCTCATTTTACCTGTAAAAAGAAGCCAAATTGTTTTGGCAAAATATTTGGTATATCTAATTTCACTTTTTATAATTTTACCTGTAATAGTAACTTTTTTGTTAGTTAATTATAAAATGGGTAGAATAGTTTTTGAGAATTATGAAATAAACTTGATGTTGTTAGGTGTTGGAATAACATTGCTATTCGGAAGTTTATTAATACCAGCAATTTTTTTGTTTCAACAAGATAAAATAAAAGTAATTGGAATAGTATCATTTATATTGACTATCGTTCCCATAAGATTTTTTATGATAATAATGAAAAATATATTAGATTTAAACAATATTTTTGATGTTTATAAATACAAGTATATAATTCCAATATTTATTTTGGTCTGTATGTGTTTATTTGCAATGTCTGGAATAGTTTCTAACATAATATTTTCTAAAAAAGAATTTTAATCAAACTATCTTAGGATTAGGAGAAGATGTATATGAAAAAATGGAAAGGATTGTTGAATTATTATTATTTTTATTACAGATATAAGTTTGTAACAGTGTTTCTTAGTATAATATGTGTTTCGTTTGTTGGGATTATTGAAGATGCTCATGATTTAGTAGGAATTTATATTTTAACTTCTTTTATATTACTACCAATATTTGAAACGGAAAAAGAAAAGAAAAACAATTTTATTATAGAGAAAATTATACCAATATCAGATATTAAAGTTTTTTTCATAAAGGCCACCATTTTATCAATATTTGAAATAGTAGGCGTTATTTTTTTGATAAGTTATATATTGATTGTGAAAAATATAGGGCAATCTGTAATTGAGGTGAAAAAAATATGTGAGTTTGCTATATTAATCATACCTATTACTTTAAATGCTGGAATACTCAAAATTTATAATAGTAGCTTAGTTGAAGAAAAACGCAATAAGTTTGTTTATGCTGTTCCTTTGATACAAATTCTGTTGCTTTTTGGTTGCAAACAATTTGGATATTTCATACAGTGTGTAAACATAATAATAACTTTTATAGTTATATCATTCTGTGTAGTAAGGATCAGAAATATACAAATTATATAAATGATATATTTGTTAGTAATAAAAAGAGAAAGGAAAATGTGATATTTCTGTTTATAGAAAGATCACAGGAGTTATACATGAATGACAACACAATGTTAAGGATTATAATTGAATCAAATTTACATATAAGAATAATGGAACATTTTCTTTTGATAGGAAATCAACCTAGTCTGAAGTTAGATAAAATTCAAGAGGATAATATTATACTAAGCTTTGCAAACCAATTGTATGAAGATATTGTTCCGGTTTTAGTAGAAGAATATAATAAGTATTGTGAAGAAGGAATTATATATGGAAATACTTTTCAAAAACGAGTGGACTCTTTTACAACTATGATAAAAGATAAACTATTCATTGAAAACTTATTTCGGAAATATCCATTATTAGAAAATATTTTGAAAATCAATTTTCATGATTTCACAAAGCTAATTTATGAGATTTATAAAAACTATGAAACAGATAAATTATTAATAAGAGAAAAATTTAATAAGGATTTTGGCAAAATTGTAAATATTAATATTAATTTAGGGGATAAGCATAATGGTAAAACAGTAGCAAAAGTGGAGTTTGAGAACGGGAATTTAATGTATAAACCAAGAAGATTATTAAGTAGCAATTTATATGATGAATTATTGCGGTTTATAGAAAATAAAGGAGTAATTGATTTTAAGCATTACCAATCAATTGTTATGCAAGATTATACATGGCAAGAATTTGTTCTATATGATGCTGACTTAACATTTGCAGAGGCACAACGATATTATTATAGAGCCGGTGTTTTATTATCATTATTTTTTATTCTTAAATCGACAGATATGCATCATGAAAATATAATTGTTTCAGGAGAATATCCAATGATAATAGATACGGAGACAATATTATCAGCAGCCATTAAAGATAATATGGAAATTACCAAGGGGCGAAGTATTGAGCAAAGTGTATTATCAACTGCAATGTTACCAATAAACGACAGTGTTTATGACATTAATGTTTCTGGTTTGTTTTTTAAAGAGGAATTTTCTAAAACAATATATTACTATTCACTAATCGAGAACAAAGAAAAAGATTTTTATTATGAAAAAAAAGCAGCATCTACAAGTTTGCAAAAAAATATCGTATTTGTGAATGGAAAAATAGTTGGAAGTGAAGAGGTTGGTGAAAAGTTATTAGAAGGATTTGAAGCTGGCGCAAAATGTTTGTTAAGAAACTTGGAAGAATTTAAAAAAATTCTAGGCAGTAGTAAGTATGCTCAGTTAGAAGTTAGAGCTTTATTGCGTGGAACACAGGTGTATTATACATTTATTCGTGAATGCAAAAAAATTGAAACGCTAAAAAACAAACAAAAATTTGATAAAATTTTGCGAATTTTGTTAAAGGGATTTCAGCCAGCAGAGTTTGGGTATCTTAGAGTTGAAGAAGAAATAGAAAATTTAAAGAAATTGGATATCCCCTTATTTTATACAAAATTGAATGATGTTAATTTATATAGCCGAAATAAAGTTATTTGCAATGAGTATTTTAAAAATTCGCCGTTACAAAATGTGTTAAATGGGCTTTCTGTTTTTAATGAAGAAATGATCAAGTACCAAAAACATTTAATTGAGTTGAGTTTGTTTACGTTTTCGTGTAAAGAAAGTGACATAAATACAGAGTCTCTATTAATTGATAAGTCAATAGAAAACAAAGAGTTGCAATACATATTGGGAAAATATGCCTATGAGATGTTAAGTTATGAAGTGCCAATGACAGATGATTCAAGTTTATTTTATATGGCAGCATTGAATCAAGAATGTCTTAGGATAGATGCCGTTAATGCTGGAATATATATGGGAGGGGGAATTATTCATTTTTTATATTCGTATGCAGATGTCTTCAAGGATGAAACAATTAAGAAGTATTCAAAGAGGCTATTAAAGGGAATTTATAATAGATATCTTATTGAAAAAGAAAAAATGGATATAAAGCCATTTGGAATTTATGAAGGATATGGTGGTATTTTATATTTATCATATAATTATTCAAGGCTAAATGAAGATTTAGAAATAGATACTATTTTTCAGACCATGTTAATTGATGTACTGGATTACTATAGTACAAAAAGCTTTGATAGAAAGATAGATACGGATTATATTAATGGTATTGGAAGTACTATACTTTTGTTAGGAAAAATATATTTTGAGAAAACAGTAGATAGATCCATAGAACAAAAGCTGGAAAATTTATTCGAAAAATATTATGAATTTTTAAAAATGAGTAGTATAGAAGATTCTATAGGGATTGCACATGGCCTATCAGGCGTTTCTGTTGTTCTTTCGTATATATACCGAATATTTAGAGAAGAAGAGTGCTTAAAGTTAATAGAGACTTTAATAACAAAAGAGGATCAAATAATAGAAAAATATTTAAAAACAAATACAATAAGCTATACGTGGTGTAGAGGTATGGCAGGAGTTCTTGTTTCAAGATGTGTCATAAAAGAAAATCTAGAATATATTTCTGGCAATACGTATCTTAAAAATTATTTACAGAAAAAAATAAATAAATATAGTACGAAAAATATAATAGAAAGTATGATGGAAGTAAAAAACGCTTGTTTATGTCATGGAATTGCAGGAAACATAGATGCTATAAATTATTTTAATAAGGTTACTGGTAATTCATATAAAACAGATTATTTTATAGATAATATAGATTCGTATAATTGGTTTACAAATTCGAAATATCAATTTGAATCATTTATGCTTGGAAAAGCAGGATTGATGTATAGTTTATTGTATCAATTAGAGGGGAATAATGTATTATCTATAAGCGCATTAGAAATAGTCAAGTAATATACAGTGATAAAAGAGCATAGAGGGCTACATGAAAAAAATTAAATTAATTAGACAAACAACAGTTTCGGAATGCGGGTTGTGTTGTGTTTCTATGGTTGCAGAATACTTTGGATATGTAAAACCTTTTAATTATTATAGGCAACAATATAATCCAGGGAGAGATGGGATTTCTATAAAAGAAATGTATTTAATTCTGTGTAATATACATCTATCTCCTAAAGTTTATAACTTAGACAATATAAAGGAATTTTATTTCGATAAAAAACCTTATATTCTTTTAACAAAAGACAATCATTATATTGTATGCGTTAAAAGAAAGCAAGGATTTCACTTATTTGATCCGGCAAAAGGGAAAAAAAGAATAAATCTTAAAGATTTGGAAAAAATTAGTGGTGGTATTCTTATATCATGCGATATTGATGAAAACTTTATTAAAATAAAAGAAAAAACAAGTGAATTTCGACATGTAAAAAAATTCTTTTTAAGTATATTGCCAACTTTTATTTGTGTTTCTGGTATTGCTCTTATAGGATACTTTTTAGCGTTGCTCATTCCTAAAGTAATTGAGGCAATAATAAATGATATATTACTTAGAACAGAGGTAAATCTAGATATTATTTTATCAAAATTATTAATTCTAATGTTAATATATTTAGTTATATCTGTACTACAAAATAATCTAACAATACAAATGCAAAAAAAAATAAATTCTACTATTAATGTATATACAATACATCATACATTAAATTTACCATATTCGTATTTTGATGATAGAGGAGAAGGAAATGTATTATATAGATTAAGTTTGATTCCACAATTAGTAGAAACTATTTCAAATAACTTTCTTCGCACTATATTAAATTTTTTAGGTATATGTATTGTTTTAACATATAGCGTATATAGGTTTCCACAACTTTTTTTACCCAGTGTTTTGCTAATTGTACTTTTAGGTATAGCATTAATTTCTTTTAATACATATATATTAAAAAAGAAACAAGATGAACTATTAGTTGAAGCAAGAGTAAGTGAGATAAAAACAGAGATTATTAGTACAATATTTCAAATTAAGAGTTTGCGATTAATCAGTTATTTCGGGCAATATTTTACAAATAATTTTGAAATTTTGAATTTGAAAAATGCCAAAAATAAGAAAAAAATATATTTTTTTAATGTTCTTGTAAATGCATATTCGTTGTTTACACCTGTTTTCGTCATTTTATATATTTTGAAATTTACAGAAGTTAGTATTGGAGAAATATTTTATATATATTCTATACTCGGTATGATATTATCCTATGCTACACTATTTTTTACGGAGCTTTCATCAATTTTTTTAATGAAGCCATCATTATTGTATTTAAACGATTTATTTGATGAAAAAGAACAGTTAAATACAGGGGTTAATGATATTGGTAGTTTTACATCAATGAATACATTTGACTTATCATTTAGATATAATGACAATATGGAGGAAGTTATACAGAAGGTAAATTTGCAAATTAATAAAGGAGAAAAGGTGGCTATTGTAGGAGCCTCAGGCAGCGGAAAATCTACACTTATAAAGTTGTTAAATGGGTTATATACTTCATACACTGGAGAGATAACAATAAATTCACAAACAATGAAGGATATTTCAGACTTATTTTTCCAAAGAGAAATTTCTGTTGTAACACAAAATGCAATTATATTTAATAAAACGATAAGAGAAAATTTAATACTTGAAAAGGATGATTTAAGTGAAAGTGAGATATGGAAAGCGTTAAAGTTTGTTAATTTAGCAGATACAATTAAGGACTTACCTTTGGGATTAAACACTGTGATTAGCAATAATGGAGAAAACTTTTCAGGGGGGCAGTGCCAGAGGCTAGCGTTGGCTAGAGCTATTGTAAAAAGACCAAGTTTATTAATTTTAGATGAGGCTACAAGTGCAATAGATGCATTAAATGAAAAACAAATTTTTGAAAATTTGAAGAATAGTAAAATAACTGTTATTGTCATATCGCACAGATTATCTACTATTATAGACGCAGATCGCATATATGTGATGAATAATGGTAAAATCGAAGGAATAGGCAAACATAAAGAACTGGTTAAAAGTAATTATACATATAAAGAAATTTATAAAAGTCAAGGTGATTTTTTAGAATGAATGGAGGTTTAGAATATGAATGTCTTTATTTTTTATGGGAATAAATTAGATGAAAATTCGAAGTCATCAAAACTTGTTCACAATTTAGAATCGCATCTAAATTCTAATAAAAAAATTAATAAAGTTTTTTTGAGAAGTATGGATAATACTCAATTTGATTTTATGAGCAATTGGAAAGAGGTTATATCATATGAAATGAACTCAGAAAAAAAGGTTGTGAAGGATGAGATTATGAAGTCGGATATCATAATTATTATTTCTCCAGTATATCTACATAATGTTTCAGCTTATACAAAGTTATTTTTGGATAATTTTGCATCATGGTCACATACAATGCCTTTAATAGGAAAAATAGGAATGGCTATTAGCCTATCTTCTGATAATGGAAATAAATATGTAGATGAATATTTAACCAAGATAATGAATTATTGGGGAATTCTAACGTTACCATCAGTTTCGATTTGCTTATCTAATATGCAAGAATTGGCGATATCAAGCTATTTAAGATTTATAGAAGAGGAGATTGTTAATGCAGAGGAAAATATGGACAATTTAGTAAATGTTCATCAAGAAAAAATGTATAAAATGAATCAAAGTATTTTACATGAATATCCTGAAATGCATCCTGAAAGAATAGAATTTGAAAAAAATGGTGGCTTTGAATTTCAAACATTCAGAGAGGCTTTGATCAATAGAAAAAATCATAGAAATAAATATACTAAATGAAAATAATATCCTCAATCCCCAAATTATAGTTTATAGAAATGTTAGTAATTGTAAAGGCAGTAAATTGCTCTATTTTCCTATAGTACTACAGATATTTGATAACATATTTATAATATATTGGAAAATAATGTTGGTATTATCGAAATATAATTAATATTGACAGTAATGTAATATGATGTTAGGATAAAGTTGTATTCATTTATGTACAAGCAAATTTGTGCAATGAATTTTTATTCTGCATGGCAGCAGAAGAGTTACTTTGGCATAGTCTGCAATAAAATATAGGAATAAGTTTAAGACAAGGTATAGAAAGACAAATACCTTGTCTTTTTTTGCGTGTAGGAAGGAGGAACATACCTAAAAATTGCAGACAGAAAGGAGAGAAAATGGCAGAGATAAAATTATTTGACACATGGACATTTCAGGAAGAAATGCCGGAACCATTCAGCAGGTTTTTACAAAAAGAAGGATTACGAAAAACCACTACCATGGTGGAATGTCTTTCCCAGTATAATCAGGGAAGACAGGCAACACTGCATCCCCCTACATTGAGGGCAATGCTCAATATTGCAGGGATTTATTTGAAACAAACAGAAGGAGCTCTTGGGTTTCAAAAAGGAAATTATGATTTGTTGAATTTCTATTGCATGGAATATGTAAAAGGAAAACGACGCTACGCATTGGTTTATAATCCGATCAGTGCAAAGATACGTGGTGTCTGTAAAACAGAAAAACAAACATATAAAGCTCTGGATTTTGTTGAGAGAAACGTCAGTGACGGAGAGGAAGTTCTGGCAATGCTTATTTATGTCAGTCTGGAAAAGAAAGAAGCATTATATAACCTGGAGTTTGCTCAGAATTTTATTTTATTCATGCAGCAGATGAAAGAAGGATGGAAAAATGCAAAACTTGCATTAAAAGCAGCTTTTCTTTGTTGTGATAACCTGTACCGGAGAGTCGAAAATGTACAGGATTTCAGCAATGAAGGAATTCCGTTGGAGAAAAGCCAGCTTGGAAAGAATGGTATGGAACAACTTTCCACACTTGCAATCGAAAGTGAACTGTATGCACCAAACGATGCGATAAAAGGTACATTTCAGATTTTTGGAGAAACGAAGAAAGTAAGAGAATGGACGTTAAAAGAATTACAGAAAATTTACAGACAGCACTGGCAGGTTTCTAAAGATTATCAAGACCGTATTCCACGGCTTCCAGAGGATATGAAAGTTGGGGAATATGCGCAGGATATCCTTTCTGCAATTGTAGAGTCTCCTTTCCGGAAATTTATGATCACCGGAAATGCAGGAACAGGAAAGACAACAGACGCACAGATGATTGCCCAGATTTTAGGAGTGCCTTATTTTGCTTTGAACTGTGGACCGGAAACCGATGAAAGTACACTGGTGGCAGGGATTTATCCAAATTCCAGGAAAAAGACCGAAGATAGCATGAAGTTTCCTTCTTTACAGGAATTTGTTACAGATCCGATGCAGGTATTAGAAGAAGTAGCCCATACAAGAAAAGAAGGGATTACCAAAAGCGAAGCCTTTCGGGAACTGTTAGATGCAGTGTATCAGTCCGGTTACCAGAAAGCAAAAAATGAAGGGGATTTTGTAATGCAGGAATCGGAAATCATAAAAGGCTGCCGAATGCCTTCGGTGATTGAAATTATGGAGGCTTCTCTTATTGTAGAGCCGGGGACACTTGGAAAACTTAACCGGTTATTAGATGACTCCAGGAAACTGGACCTTCTGTACGGGGAAGTCGTAGAACGACATCCAAATGCAATTATCATCATTACGACCAATCTGAATTATGTTGCAAATAGGGAATTTGATTTTTCCGTGGTATCCAGAATGAACAAAGTGCAGCATCGGAAGGATTTAACAGAGCAACAGTTGGCAGAACGTGCCATGTTTCGTACAGGCTGCAAGGATATGGAAGTTTTAAAACAGATGGCAAAGGTAATGAAACGACTGGATACAGTCGTAAAAGAAGAATTTGGAAAAGCCGGACTTTGCGGCTACCGGGAATATGAAAACTGGGTATATGAATATATGCGCACCCAAAATCTTGTAAAGGCTGCAGAAGATACGGTATTATCCAAGCTTGCATCCGATGAAGAAGATAGGGATATGCTCCGGCAGGTATGTATGGAGATTTATGTAGAGCAAGGGAAGGGATCTGTATGAGAAGTAAAGAAATAGGAAATAGCAGGCAGACAGAGAATCGCTTGCTGCGGGATATGAAAGTATTTTCTTCTCCTCAGTTTTTAAGGTTAGTGCAACGGATTGGAAAAGAAATTACAGATAAGCATGATGCACAGATCCGGTTTTATTCCGATGCAACGGATCACAGGGCCGGTTATTTTGAGGGGCGATATATTTATATCAATACCATGAATATGCTTACACAAAGTTTTCCGACTTTGGATTTGAGAAGCAAAAGCCTGATAGGCGTGGAAGGACATGAATGCGGGCATCAGAATTACAGCAGTATCTATCTGAGACGGAAATATATAGATGGAATTGCAAGTGGGATTTTATATCCAGCCTGGCCGCTGCCGGAGACGGAGCGAGAAACTGGATTTTTACAAAGTATGAAAGAGGGTTTTCAAAAGAAAGATGCGGTTCTATTAGGACTCTATCTGCAAACAGCCGGAAGGCTGCATGGATATCTGGAAGATGCCTTTATCGAAGAACAGATGTGCAGAAGATTTCCAGGAAGTATCCGGCAGGGGATTTTGCAGAACCGTAAAAGGAATATGGAGCAGATTTCTAGTCTGAAAAGCCAGATTGTACAGAAGAAATCAAAGCTGAAGATTATGTTACTTCTGTTGGTGCAATATATGTTTACCCATAAGGTCAACGTATGGGACGGAGAAGTTGCAGAATATATGGAACTGCTTAGAAACTGTATTCCGGTTCTTTTGAAAACGACTGTTGATATGGGGGAAAGCGCAAGGTATCTTGCAACAAACCAGATTTTATTGAAGTTGTGGCCTTTGCTTTTAGAAGAAGCGGAAGGTATGGAAAGAAAAATAAAATCGACAGGAGAAAACAAAGAGAGTGTATTGAAACAGGCTTTTGATGAGTGGAGAAAAGATCTGCCACAATACTCGGAAGAACCTTCCAGCAGGGAAATCCGCATGGAGCGAAAGGAAGCTTCGGATGTTCTTTGGAATGGAGGAGAACTGAAACGTACTTTTTCAGAAGAAATGCAATCCATTCAAATGGAAAGAGAAAGTGTAGTAAAAGAGAAGGAAAGGCTGACAGAAGAAAAGACAGAGCCTTTGCTTTCTGAATTGGAGCAAGAAACTGTAAAGACAATTGATATTGGAAGAGAACTGCACAATATTTGTCTGGAATTAAAAAGAGAAGCAAGGGAAAAGGGATATGAGGAATGGATGCGGGAGCGTTTGAAAGAGATTTTAGAAAATACGGAGTTTACACCTGTGAACCGGGAAATTAAAAAGCGTGTTTTCCGAAAAGAAGTCATTTCACAAACCGCATATCAAAAATATAGAATTTTTCAACCGCAGATAAAACATACTTTAATGAAAATGAAGCAGGATTTACTACCGGTTTTAAAAAGGAAGAAAACCCATATTTTGCGTTACCAGTATATAGGAAAAAGATTGGATATGGCACATCTTTGGAATCCTGAAAAAAGAATTTTTCAGACCAAAATCCCTTCTCAAAACATGGATACAGCGATTGGATTTTTATTGGATCAGTCTGGTTCCATTGACAGCAAACGGTGGGAAACCTCTGTGCTGACAGCCCTTTGTGTGGTGGAATTTGCACAGGTATTTGGGATACCGGTATGTGTGAACGGACACTGCACAGGGAGAGAGCATATAGGAAGGAAACGAGAGGAAATTGTGTGTTTGCATTCCTATTTAGAGTTTGGTGAGAAAGAGGAAGGCAAGTACCGGATTTTGGATATGGAGACAGGCGGAGCCAACAGAGATGGGGCGGCCCTTCTTTACATGGCAGAAAAAATGGTAAAAAGAAAGGAAAAGATGAAAATCCTGATTTTTTTCTGTGATGGACTTCCAAATGCACAAGGCTATGGCGGAAAAGTAGCAAGGGAAGATTTACAGAAGGTACAAAGGCAGCTGAAGCAGAAACAGATTACTTTGTTTGTGGCAGCGATTGGAAGGGATCAGGAGGATATTCAAAATATTTACGGGAATGCCTGTATCAATGCGGAGAATCTGGAACAGCTTCCGCATCAGATTGTAAAGAAACTTTTAGAATACATGGGATAGAGAAACAGGACAAGGGACTTTTTCAGGTCTCTTTTTTGATTGGAGGAATTATGGAGCAGAAAAAAGAATGGATTGAGGATTTCTGGCGTACAGGGTATGCAATCCGTCTGGGAAAAGACCAGTATTTTCAGGAAATCAGAAACAAACGTATTGTAACCGCAAAAATTTGGAAAGCCGCTTTCTTTCAAAGCTTAAGAGAAGCTGAGATATTTGCTCAAAAACATCTTTGGTATACGGGGATGGATCCGCAGATTTGCTACCGTGCTTGGGTACTGGTGTCTATTGAAAGTGAAGAAGAACAGGAGTTGTTTTGGAATGGAAAGCAGTTTGTCCCGGAACTTGGGAAGGCAAAACTTTTTTCCAGTTCGCAGGAAATGCAGACTTATGTAAAACGTTTGGGACTATCCAGACAGACTTATCCGGAATTATTGCCGGTAGAGAAAAAACAGATGAAAAATGCAGCGTAAGGAGGAAACAGGATGGAAATTAAAAATTTAGCACAATTAAAACGGGTTATACAAGAGAAAAGAGAATTTATTATCAGAGCACACCGACAGGAAAAATTTTTAGGACAGAAGAGAATACCTAACGTGGTACAAAGTAATGGATTTTATTCTGTCATATCCGGACAGCCGGAGCATGAGGTCAGTTGTGCAAATCATGGAAAAGGAAGCTGGATTGATTTTGGGAAAGCAACTCAGTGGGAATTTCAGGAGGAGACATGCAGTATGTATTTGCCAGAAATGGAGCATATACCTGAAAACCTGATTTGGACGATTGGATTTTGCAAGGATAAAAAGAATATCCCACAAAAACTTTCCTGCTCCATTCTCTGTAATGCTTATTATCATGGAGAATTATTGCTGCCAGAAGCAATAAAAACCTTCCCGGAGGCACTGGAATACGCGAAGGACCATTTAGATGAAATTCCATTAGGAGAAATGAATTATATCGAAAACAGTGATGTACTCGATCAGGAGAATTGTGAGCTGGTAGCTGCCGATTCGGAAGAAATTCCAGAAGACAGCAGCAAAGAAAACGGTTTGAAAAGTTCCAAAGAGGAATGGTGGAGGATCATTGAAGGAATAAAAGAACATGAAAGCAGACTGGCAGAACAGGGAAGGACAGAAGATGCAGAAAAGATTGCCAGAGGTATGGACTTTTTCTATCCAAATGATGTTGTAACGGAGATTTTAAAAGATGGAGATGGAAGAATTTCTGGGATAAAAAGAGGAGAAATTTCTTTATCAGATGACGATTATTATTTAGCAGATACCCAGGAACCTTATTCCTTCCGTCAAGTTACTTGGGAGGATATTCTTGGAATAATGGAGGAATATTCCAAGAATGGTTATCTGCCTCCCATCTTTTCAAAGGGAACGGTTATCTGGCTTTCAGAAGAATATGAGAGCGATTCCAAAACATCAAGATTTTACTATCCGATGCAGCTGCCACCATGGAAAAGTCTGCAAATGATCCGAAAGTTGGATTGCTGGTATGCAGATACCGATTTGGATTCTAGGGAATATGCAGAAGAATATCAAAGGATTGTATCTGGAATTTTGCATGGCCTTGTGATTTTAAACCCGAAAAAACTCGCATTAGAAGAGGTGATTAAAGAATGGGAAGTGAATTTTACAGAACCCGAAAAAAGTGGGTATCGAGCAGCCTTTGATGGAATTCGTAAAGGTAAAATCCCAATTGTTCGGGACTGTAATTACATAACAGATTAACCACAAAAGAAAGAAATAAAGGGCTGTGCAAGACAGCCCTTTCCAGAAAGGAGAACAAATGGATATATTAAAAGAAAAAATAGATGCAAACAGTTTTCAGACTATGAAGCATATCATTTTCCTTACCTCAACAAAGAATGATAAGATACGGTATTTTGAAAAAGAAGAGGCAGATAAACGTTTTCTTCCAATAGGGAAAGAACAAAAGGAGGAAGACGCTTATACCTTTCAGTATCCGGGTGAGATGCTGGAGAGGTATGAAGAAAAGATAGGGGATACTGTTCAAATCCGCAGGGCACTGGCATTTGCCCTTGTAACTATGTCTGATTTTCATGAAGCACAAATGTATGTGGGAACACAATATGAAAACTTTCTGAAACGGATAGAACGAGAAGCGAAAACCGATATTTATCTGGCAGGAGCTATGTGTTTTTTAACTCCGTCTGAAAAGAAACAAAAGTTTTATTATGAACGGATTAAAAGTTATTCATACAAAGAACTTGCAGAATGTATGTGTATCCTGTTTTTATTCAAAGGGAAAAAAGAAATCTGGGAAATGCTAAAAGAAAATGTATGCTCTTTCTTTGAAAATGAAAGAGCAGTAAATATCTTCCAAAATGCTGAAATGTATATCTGGTTTTTCAGAACTTATGAAAAGGAAATTAAAAAAGAAAGAAAACAGATATTTTCGAGATTAAAACTTTTGGTGAAGATGCAGCATACCCACGTAAAAGAACGTTCAGAGCTATTTCAACAGATGCGAAAGGCAGGTTACCAAAAAGAAGAAATTTTTTATTTAAACCTGCGGATGCTGCAGGCTGCAAAGGAAGACAAGTTAGAAACAGTAAGCCAGATAACATGGGAGCGTGCTTCAGAAAGTTTTTGCATTTTTATATGTAACCAGGAAAAGGAATATTCGGAGGAGCTTTATCAGCTTTGCAGGGAACTAATACAAAAGCATCGTTCTTATGAAATCAAAATCGGCGGATATGATGGGATTTTAGGCGCCATGAAATGTCAGGTAACTGTTAAAAATTCCAAGATATATGCACTGCTTCATACTTATGCAGGAGAGCGACAGGCAAATCCTAGCTGGTTTTTTATTCCATCATGTAAAACACAGGCAAAGAAAATCTTTTCTCTGTTGGGGAAAAAGGATTTTGATAAAAAAATACGGGAGACTTTATATAATCAGTCTTTTACGGAACAGGAACTTCAGGAGTATCTGAAGATTTATCAGGAATTGACAGATGTAGATTATATTCAACAGATGCTGCAAGAAGAGAACTATCAAAATCATAAAATTTTTGAAACATTTGCAGAAAAGAATTTCTTAGATCCCCGACAGATTATAAAAGAATTGCTTACAAAGGGAGAAGGAAAAGCGATTTCTGAATGGGAAGAACCGGAAAAAAAGAAGTATGGCTATATTCTTTCCTATATCGAAGATTTGGATACGGATTTAAAATTTCAGACTGCAAAACTTCTTTTGGATAACCGATCCATGGAAGAAATCAGAAAAGAAGAAAAACGAAATTTCTTATGGAAGAGTGTCGGAATTCAGGAATTTTATTACAGACGAGAATATGATAAGATGAATTTTTTGAAACTTCATTTGCAACCAAACCAGGTCCTGCAGTTGTTTTTCTGGATAGAAGAATCTGTTTATCGGTTTCAGCCACAAAAATATTTTGCTTTTCTTTTAAAAGTCTTGGAAAAAGAGGAAAATCTTATTTGGCTTCCGAAAGAACAGGCACAGGAATTTTGGAAAAAACTAATGGAGCTTGGGATAGAAGAAGCTGGAAGTAAGAAATTTAGAATGCTATACATGGAGAAAGAGGAACGGGAGAAGTTTTATAAAGAACAGGAAGAAGCCGCAAAACAGAAAAAAGTGGCTGAACTGGAAAAGCAGACAAAAGAAGCATACCAGCATTTTTGGAAACTGCAGCAGGAGAAAACAGCAGAAGAGATTTTTTGGAAAATCGATTCACTTTTCTATTCTTATCAAAAAGAAGCCTATATAAAAGCAACGGTTCAGTTCCTAAAAAAATATTTAGAAAAAGTGGGGTGGAAATTACCAAAAGCAGCAATTTGGGAATATTTAAAACTGCTATTAAACTTAGGGAAAAAAGAAGGGATAGAGATTGCAACTATAAAAGAGTGGTTGATAAAAACGGAGGTAGAAGATGCTTACGACGGTGAAGGAACACATGGAAATTATTAAGGGGTTGGAAGGACTTGGCTGGCAGGAGATTTTAGGATTTTCAAATCAGCAGCTCCTTCCTTTTACAAAAGAAATTGATACAGACGAAAAGAGAAGAATATTAAAACAGCTTCCTATCGAGTATGGAAAGAAATTGGTTGCCTATCCGAAAATTCTTTCAAAGATTATAAGTCTACTGGAAGCAGGAATTTCAGCCTATAGAATAGAAATGTTTATCGGCAGTGCCGATGAAAAACTATTTGACCGTTCCTATGAGGAATTGGAAGCAGCTTTGAAAACAGAAGCAATTTCGGACAGATACGTAGCTGTATATCTCCAATATTATTTTTCCAGCCATTTGTCCGAAAAAGAGTGCAGTACATTAAATGGAAATCTGGAGTTTCTCGAAACATATTGTGATAAAAAGCTACAAAATTTAACTCCTTCAGAAAGAATGGTTTTAAAAGAACCCATTTTTACAGGAGAATTTTTAGGAATAGCGATTGCAGAGGAGAATTTCTTTCAGGATTTAGGGAAAGGGAAGGTATTAGAACTTTTGAAGTATTTGTCAAAGTTTCAATTGCCGATGCTAAGTAAAGAGGCATACAGACAGATTATAAAAAATGCAGAAGAACTTTATCCTCTATTAAGAGAAATCATACCTCGTTTACATAAAGGCATACGATCTTGTTTTTTGACAAGGTGGCTGGAGAATGAACAGTTATTGTTTGATTTAAACAGATTTGTAAGACAAGGATGGATTTCGCAAGGGAATTTCTATACAAGAGCAGGGTATATACAGGAGGTTTACCGGTATGCCATAAAAGCGGTGGACCGATTGAAATATTATCAGGAGTCAGTACTTCTTTATGCAGTCAAACATCAGAAAAAACACTTTTTGAAGTTGTATGAAGAAAATACAGAACTGTTTCTTGAACTTCCATGGAATTCTATTTTATTTCAAAAAGCATTTTATGAGGAGTATGTCAATCTAAATACATTAAATTTTCAAAATTTAAAGGAATGCAGAAAAATAAAGGAATGTTCTGCTATAGAAAAGACAGATATGCTACAAAAAGAGTATACTTTTGCGGAAATAAAATTATTTGCTGTCTGTCCTGACAGAGAGTATATCCGTTTGTACCACAAACTAAATTATAGAAGGGTAGACGATCGGTTGAGAGTTATGCAGGAAGTGGTGAAAAAGAGACTCTTGGACAAGGTAACCAGCGAAGAAACGCTGGAAAGAGTTGCGGCTTTTTTATCCCACAAACCATTATCTAAGTGGGTGAAAGAAGAATTGGGAAATATTTCCGGCCTAGTAGGGATGGATATACTAGATTTGTTTCTTTCCTGGGAAGAAGTTGTACGTTTTCTTCCAGAAGTGAAAAATGGTTTCCAACTGCGGTATTTGATAGCAAATAAAGAAAAATTAAGTGGATACCCAAATTTTCAGTCTGCCTATGCTGAACTATTAAAAAATGATCCTCACTGGGAATGGATGAAGAGCACTTTTGCTTTCTCCGATTCGTTTATCAGAGAGCATGAAGCAAATATCCAGACATTTCTGGAACAAGGCGGTTCTGAAATTTTGTATGAATTTTATAAAGGAGATACCGGACAGACAGAAATGTTGCGTAGATTGTTGGTCGCAGAGCTTATGGGGAAATTTAAAGACTTAAAATACCATGATGCAGATCTGGAAAAGGAACTTGCTTTTCCGATTTCAGAAAAACAGATGAAACTGTGGGCAGAAAATCTGCAACTTCAGAGAAAGGAATGGAAGATCTGGGAAGAAGACCGTTTTCTTCCGGTGATGCAGATTGGGGAGCTGCCGGATAAAACCTGTTTGAGTTACAAGACAGGAATGTATCGAAAGTGTCTGCTATCCTGCTTTGACAGTAATAAGAAAATTATATATATTTCTTATCAAGGTAAGATTGTCCTTAGGGCAATCCTTCGGCTTACAAAAGCATCTGAAGAAAAAATGGAAAGGGAGAACAAAGAATTTCAATTTGTAGATTTTACAAAGGATACGGGAAAGAAAGAGAAACCAGAGCAACTGGTTCTGTTTTTGGAAAAAGCCTATGTAAAAGGGATTTCAGACAGATTGGAACAGGAGATGTTTAAGCTTCTTTTTCGTATGGTAAAGGAAAAAGCAGGAAGACTCAACATCTCATTGTTGATCAGTCGTGATTACTTTGGGAACATTCCAAGTGGATGGTTTCAAAAAGAGAGTAGATACATCTATATCTCGGCTACCAAAGGAAAAGAGCAGTATTTGGACTCCCTAGGTGGAAATCATGGAATTGCTTCTGAAGGAAAATACCTGAAAGCATCGGTCTACCATCCAATATCCCCGGAAAAGTGTGATTATGAAAGAATGGAGGGAGAGGAATTCTCTGAAATATCATAGAAAATTCAATTTGTCAGGTCCTATGAAGTTTGATATAATAATCGTAACAAGAGAGTGACTGGTTGTAGAAAAGAGAGGAATTTACGTGGAACATACAAAAGCAGATATTATATTTAAAGATTTTTGGCGGAATAATGAACGGTTTGCCGATCTTTTCAATGTAGTTGTGTTTGGAGGAAAAGAGGTTATTAAGCCAGAGGCATTGCATGAAATGGATACGGATGTTTCCGGTATCATTCAATTAAAAGATTATAAGGAAACGTTATCCAGAACAAGAGATGTCATTAAAAAGACCGCTTATGGAGTAGAATTTGTTGTTCTTGGAATTGAAAGCCAGCAGCATATTCATTATGCCATGCCGCTGCGTCATATGGTGTATGATGCAATGAGTTACCTGAAGGAATATCAGGAAATTACACGCAAATATAAAAAAGATACCGGGAAAAAGACAGAAGATGAATTTTTATCAAAGATGAAAAAAGATGACCGGCTTCATCCGGTTATCACATTGACAGTGTATTATGGAGAAAAACAGTGGGACGGACCCGTATTGTCTGAAAGATATGATTGTAGAAATGCCGGAAGAAATTGCCGCTATTTTCTCAGATTACAAAATGAACCTCTTGGAAGTACGGGATTCAGACCGATATGTGTTCAATAATACAGATGTTCAAAGTGTTTTTGAAATTACCAGGGAAATCTTTGCCGGCCATTTTGAAAAAATTCAGGAGAAGTATGGAAACAAGGAGATGGGTTCAGATCTATTAACAGTTGTCGGTCAGATGACAGGATCAAAGGAACTGATTCGTATGAGTAGAAATATGGAGGTAAACAGTATGTGTGAGGCATTAGAAAAGTTGAAAGAAGAAGGAAAATTGGAAGGCATTGAAGTGGGAAGAGAAGAAGGTATAAAGGAAAATAGAAAGGAAGTTATTCTTACCATGCTGCAGAATAATTATCCGATTTCTGAGATTTGTAAACTTTTGAATATCCCCGAAGAAGAGGTATTAGAAATAAGGGATAAAAAATAATATCGGTTTTCCCCAAGTGAAGTAAAAGGAATGGTGGTACATTTAAAGGCATCAAAAACAATGGATTTTTGGTGTCTTTTTACAATGTATATAAGAAAAGCCTTGCACATTGATAGTTAAAATAATATAATTTGTATATCAATTTAAGAAAGAAGGGAAGTAATGAAAAAGTTAATTTTAATAGGTATTGTTGCTTTAGTTGTCTTTATGATATTAAAAGCCCTCCTTGTGATAGTAAGCAAGATTACAGAAAAAGCATTTAAAGTTTCAGATAAGAAGAGAGATAGGTTCGAATTTCCTCTTTCAGTAGCAATCCAGTTGCTTTTTATTTTAATATGGTTAATGAGTTCGGAGGGTGTAGCAAATAAATTTGGTTTGAATAATTTAGAATTTTACATATCCTTTTGTATGATAGGAATTTTTTGGGTATTCTGGTGTTATTTCTCTTGGGACATGGAACATATTTTTGTTAAACCATGTATATCCAAGAAACGGAATAGAATGATAAAGAAAATATCCATTTATGCATCAATATTTATTTTTGTCATAATTCAAGGATATTTTCAAACACTTCATGCAATGGATCCGGAAAGTGAAATAAATATGATGTTTTCTGTAACTAATTATTCGATAGTTGTTGCTATAATTGCATTAGATAGGATAATGAATCAAATTGTTGCATATATTGAAGAAAGAAAAAAAAGAAAAAAAGAAAATGTATGTATTTGTTGCCCTCTTGCATCTCAAAATAAAATTGATCAAGACAAGATATAGTGTTATTTTGTTGACTTGACTACTATATTGTGTTACCATAAACTTGTAGTTCAGTTTTATTCTTCATAAAGAAGAATTGTAATTTTTTTCTGACCATAAGGTTAGAATGAAGTTTTGAAGTTTTGATACTTAATTAAAAAGCGCGTATATCAAAAGCATTCAGGAAGAAATTCTTTGAGTGCTTTTTTTATTGCCTTTTGGAAAGGAGAAGAAAGAAAAATAAAAAGCAGAGAGAACGATATGAAAATCAGAAGGGATTTTTGTATCGTTTTTTTGTATATGCAGAAAGGAGTGTGACAATGTGCAGGAAAGTGATTTACAGCGTGCAAGTAAAATTTTGCGCACAGAATTTGGTTCCGACTGGAAACAGATTGTACAGACGTTAGGAACAAGAGAGCTTACGCATTGCGTAGGACAAGACCTGACTTCTTTTATGGCATTTCCAGAACGGGCAGAAGGAGGCAGCAATCAGTGGAGAGGAAATTGTTCCCCGCAGGTTGTAGCGAAACTCATTCAGTTTGTAAAAAAATGCAGGCGATATGAAAAGAATAAGGATTTTCTATTTTTGGATCCCATGAGTGGTTCTGGGACCAGTCAAGATGTGGCAGAGGAATTACATATTCCCTCTGTCTTATACGATTTAAACCCACATCCGCCAAAGGGGATTGGAAACTGGAATGCATTAAAGGATGAAGTTGCGCATAGTGCAGACCTGATTTTTTTCCACCCACCTTACCATGATATTATCCGGTATTCCGGAAATATGTGGGGCAGGCCGCATGAAGATGATTTGAGCAGATGTGAAAATTATGAAGATTATATTGAAAAACTGAACTATGTGATCAAAAAACTGTATTTCAGCCTAAGACAGAATGGGTATCTGGCAATTCTGGTAGGAGATATCCGGCAGAAAGGCATCTTTCATTCTATTGCAGCAGATATGCTTCATATTGGAAATATGAAGTCCTGGATTGTTAAGGGGCAGTTTCACTGCACTTCCAGTAAGACACAGTATTCCGGAAAACCCTTTATTCCTATTGTGACGGAAACACTGGTGCTTTTTCAAAAAGAAGAAATTCTTCTTGTACCATTTTCAATTAGAAGGGAAGGAATATTCCAGATACAAGAACAGGACTCCATTGCACTGACGTGGTTTCATTTATTGCGGATGACACTGGAACAGTTAAATGGACATGCAACGTTAAAGCAGCTATATCAGGAATTAAGAGAGCACCCGAAAGCCAAAAAGAATAAAAATTATGAGGCGAGAATTCGGGCAACTTTATATGAACATGCCGATTGTTTTCTGCCTTTAGCAAGAGGAACGTTTCGGCTAAAATACCGATAGGAAAGAGGTGTGTATGAAAGATGAAACAATGGCAGGATATTATCAGCTGCTGATTGCAATCTTTTGTAATCTGAATGCAAGAGAAGCAAGATATCTTTATGATTATGGACCGGCTCACCCAGTCTGCAGAAGAATGATGTATAGAAAATTAAAGCATCAAAAACAAGGAGAATGTCTTTCAGAGGAAGAAATTTTAGAAAGGCTGGATCAGTTGGAAAAGAATGGATGTTTTTACAGAGAAAAGAAAGGAGCGTGAGAATATGCACCTTCATAAACTGGCAGATCTTCTGTCATTTCATGAGGTGGCAGTTGGAGGAACCCTTCCCCAGACAGAGTATTATCGTGAAAAGCTGAAAAGACTGCATCCTATGCAGATGCTTTCGTCGAACATACTGCTGCCACTATATGAAATTTCTCTTTCTTATATGACAGTAAGGGGAAATTACAGGCAGGCGAAAAAATATGCTTTCCTGGCAGAGTACAGCGAAGTAGATTTTGAGGCAGAACTTTTATTAAAGGACTGGATTGCGGAACAGAATGCCAGAAAACCTTACCGCAAAATTTCCAATGTACAAATTCTGGAAATTCAAAAAATTGCGTATGGGATACTGGATATCCGGTCGTAAAAGTGTTCCACTTTTTCTTATCCTGAGAAATTCAGGTTGCTGCTTAGGAAAACCGGCCATTGCGGGCTTGTTTTTCGAAAGTGAAGGTCAGGCAGTGTAAAAAGACACACCTACAAGCATGGCTTTTCCGTTTAGAGCAAACTTTTTGTAAAGAACGGAGAAAAAATGGAACAGTTAAGTTTTTTTAGCATTGAAAAGAAAATCCAAAACGCCATAACCCTGTTAAAAATGTTTGAAGCAAAAGCCATAGAGATGCATCCGGAAGGATACTATTTATGTTTTAGCGGTGGGAAAGACAGTCAGGTAATTTATGAACTGGCAAAACAGGCAAAAGTAAAGTTTCAGGCTTATTATAATGTTACAACCGTAGATCCCCCGGAATTGGTCTATTTTATCCGAAAAATGTATCCTGCGGTTATTATCAATCAGCCTGATACAACCATGTGGGAACTGATTAGCCAAAAGCATTATCCGCCCACACGAAGAATGCGTTATTGCTGCTCTGAATTGAAAGAAAGAGGAGGAAAAGGACGGTTTGTAGTCACTGGTGTGCGTTGGGCAGAAAGCAGGAAACGAAGAAAAAGAGGATTTGCAGAAATACAAGGACCGTCTGAACCAAAGGTTATTTTAAACAGCGACAATGACGAAAAAAGAAGGCAGATAGAAAATTGCCAGATAAAAGGAAAACGGGTGTTAAATCCAATCTTGGATTGGACAGATGATGAGGTGTGGCAGTTTATCCATACACATATCCGAACTTATTGCAGCCTTTATGATGAGGGCTTTACAAGGATTGGCTGTATTGGGTGTCCACTGGCTTCCACCAAGCAGCGGGAGAAAGAACTGGCGCGCTATCCTATGTTTAAAAAGGCTTATTTAAAGGCGTTTGACCGAATGCTTTCTTACCATAAGGAAGGAACACATGGAAGTGCTACATGGAAAGATGCCGAAGATGTTTACAGGTGGTGGCTATATGGAAATCCCCCAAAAGAAATACAGGTTACTGGACAAATAGAATTATCCATCGAAAGGGAGTTGGGAAACATTGTGAAAGAAATAGAGAAAAAGAAACCAGAGCCTTCAAAAGAGTGGGAAGATGTTTTTCAAAAGAAACTGTATGACTGGAAAAAGATATACCAGTTTGGAACAGAAGAAAACCTAACCACAGACGGAGAAGTATTAAACCAAATCAGAAGGGAACTGGTGCAAGTCTATGAGAATTATTTTTCTGGAACAACTGCTCGTGACAGGTATAAAAAGAAAATTCCACAGGCTGTCAAAGATGATTATATGGCAGGAGAAGTAGAAATTTTTGAAACTGCTCAAAGGCTGGTAAAGAAATATAAGCAGAGCCAGCAGTTTCGATATGTGCTTGTGAAGCGCCCTCAAATCAGGGAAACAGACCGGAGAAAACTTCAAGTTGATCTTTTGGTCGGAAAAATTCAGAAATTAGAGGTTTGCGTAAAGAGGAAAGACATTCTTGGAATGCGTATCTTTTCAAAGGAAGACGAACTGGACAAAATGCTGGCGGAAGTTTATCAAAAAATAAAAGAACTTCCCAGAATAAATAAGGGTGTAGAAAGCGCCGGAAATAAGAAAAGATCCAGTTGGAAAAATCAGATGATATTAGAAGAATTTATTCGTTAATTGAAAGGAGGAAACAGGGTGACAGATCAAAAAATGATTGCAAGTATGGTAGGCGATTTTTATGGGGTTTATCTTGGAAAATCCATGTTGGGAATCCAGGGACTTCTAAAAAAATATCATAACCATAAATTTATTATTACCTTGATTTCTAATTTGGAAACAACGGTAGAAATTGATATGCATAAGGCGATGCATGAGATTTATGATTTCTATAAGAAACATAGAGGAAAAGGGCAGAGAGAGGACAGCGAATGGGAACAGATCATTGAAGAAGCCAGTAAGATTGGCAAAAAATATGAAGGAAATGCGTGGTGCAAGCAGTTCCTGATTCAAATGATCAGCATTATTGAGGAAGAAGACACGGAAATCAGAGCCAAAAGAGAAGAATTAGAAAAAGCGGCATGATGGGAAGGGGAATCCCCCTTCCTGCTTTTATAGGAGGAAATAGGAATGCTTGGAAAAATGATAGAAAATACAAAAGATTTGAATATGGTTGCAGACCGTTTAAGAGCAAGAGGCGAAATTTCACGTTTGCAGGAGCTTTGTAAAGAATGGCTGATACCGGAAAAGGATATGCAGGATTTTTTGCAGGGAAAAAGGCTGCGGCTGGCAGAAGTGCCGTTGGAAGAAAAAAATTTTTCTACTGCTTCTGAAAAGATTGCGGAAGAAATGTATCAGTTTGAAGGACCAGGGCTGGCAGTGGCTTTAGGGCAGTATCTTATGGAACGCTGTGAAGAGAAAACCTTAGGGGAACAGATTCTGCTACCTCATAAATCTTTGGAAAAAGCAATTAATTTCATTCTGCAAAGAGTATATGAAGAATCAAAAGACTACCTGCAACAGAATCGAAACGGGCAAAATGGTGCAGGAGTCGCAGTCAGTTCCCAAAAAGTGTACCATTGGCTGGAAGAATACTATGCGTTAGATGATGCTGAGGAAGAAAGAAAAAAGAAAGAGGAAGAACGGGAAAGAAAAAGAAAAGCACAAGAAAAAACTGTTGTAAAAGGCGTGAAGACTTCTGTAAAGGAAAGCAAGACCAAAAAAGACAGTCAGATTTCTCTTTTTGATATGCTGGAAGATAGAGAAAAAACGGAGGAAAAAAATGATTGCGTATAAAGCGTTTCAGAAGAATTTGAGTTGTTTGGGGTTTCAATACAAAGAAACAGAATGGAATTATACAGAAAAGGCTGCCTGCAGGAAAACGGGGTTTCATTGTGCAGAAAATCCGCTGGACTGTCTGATTTACTATAGCAATCCGGATTTAGCGCAGTATTGTGTGGTTGAAGTTGCCGGAGAACGCCAGGAAGAGGGCGATGACAGCAAAATTGCCTGCACACAGCTTCGGATTGTCAGAAGACTGACGTTATTGGAACTTTTAATAGAAGGGGTTGCATATATGCTCCAGTATCCACACAGAAGGCTGAGTAAAATCATACAGATAGAAAAAGGAAGTCCCATGGGTGGATTTACAGTGGTGCGTGGGAAACATCCCGTCGGAAAAGGGAGGAAAGATACAATCCTTCTTCTCATCAGGGAAGATATTAAGGGAAATATCGTTAATTTTTCAGTCATCATAATTGACGGAAAAGAATATGTTCCAAATGTTTATTATGATTTTGATGGAAGAAAGGCAGAAGAATAAATGAGAAAAACAGAATTATTGGAAATCGGCTGTTTAGAGGCAACAAAAAAGATGTTAAAGTTTTCCAAAAAGGAAGAAAAAAAATCCAGAAAACAGAGATTACAAAAGAAAATGAAAATGAGGAAGTTTGAATATGAAGTATCTGTAAAGATTTGTAAAAAAGGGGAGATTTTGGCAGTTTCATTTTTCAGGATAAAAGAAATGCTTGCCGGACAAGTGCAGCCGGAGATAGTTGTATTCTTAAATAAAAAGGAGCGTACCTATCTTTCGTACCTTCCAAGAGAAGCAAAGTGGAGAACAGCCACAATTATAAAGATTATGGGCTATTTTTATGGGAGTTTTTATCACTGTACCAAAAGAGATTGGGCATTATTCCGGAAATATTTTGACACAGAATGTAGCAGATGGACACCTTTAAAAGTTAGTTCTATCAGAAGTATTATAGAAGAGTTTCAAACGGATATTTTATGGGATAGGATAGAGGAAAGGCGCAGACAAGAAACCAATGAATGGGATCAGGTAATGTCCCAAATTCCGGTACTTCCAAAGGATTGGGAAAGGTGGTGCAGAAAATCGGCCATTACGCAGCACTATATTTTCTACAAACCGGAAAGAAAAGGAGAAGGCTATTGCAGCAGATGCAACACGAGAGTGCAGGGTATTTTACCAAAACATAATCAATATGGTATCTGCCCGAAGTGTAGACAGCGAATACAATATAAATCCAAGAAAATGCAAAAAAGGATTATTCACAAAGCAGAGTGCACCTATTTGTTGCAGAAGTTCGGAACTAATCAAATGGTGATTCGGAAGTTTAACGTCTATGCAAAATTTCATCAAAAGCGTGACTTTGTTCCGGAAATAAGCTGGTTTGAAACCAGAAGGGTAATCGTAGAAAAAGATTTTTCCCAGACAGCATATTATTATGGACAATATAAGGATGGCTCCTATCGGTGGAGAGAGTCTTTATATGCAGAGTACCATTATGATTTTGAAGGGAATAAAGGCACGCTATATCAGAGAACCTTATTTTCTTTGAACCAGGGGATTTTGAAGACTTCCGGGTTATACGAACTTCAAAAGAACATGAAAATGGTAGAACCGGAAACGTATTTATTATACCGTTATCATTGTCCGGCTATTGAGAAAGCTGCAAAGGCGGGATTGAAAAAGTTTGTGATCCAAAGCATCCATAAAAAGAGCCGACTTCCAAATCACAGAAAACTGACAGAAATTTTGGGAATCAATAGTTGCCTGCTAAAGCAGTTGGTGAAAATGGACGGCGGAATAGCTGGTTTATCCTGGCTGCAAAAGATGAAGAATACACAAAAGTGGATTTCAGAGGATATACTTCGTTATTTTGAAAAACATAATATTTCCACAATAGATGTTGCCTTTATTGAAAATCAAATGTCGCCACAGCAGATTTACCATTATTTAAGAAGAATGGAAAAGGAAAGCGGGCTGCCCGTAGAGAAGATTTTGACGATATGGAGAGATTATCTGTCCATGGCAAAAAAAATAGGAGAAAATCTAAAGGACTTCATCGTTTATAGACCACGGGAGTTAGAAAGAAGGCATGATGAGGCGGTAATAGCCCTGCAGGAAATAGACACAAAGCAGAGAGCAGAGGAACTACGGGAGAAATTTCCAAATCTGGAAAAGGTTTGTAGGGAAATCACGCCCATCTATCAGTCACTGAAAGATGAAAAATATGCAGTGCTGGTTCCGCAAAAGATTGAAGATATTATAAAAGAAGGAAAAGCATTGCATCATTGTGTAGGTACTCAGGAATGCTATTTTGACCGGATCAGCAGAAAAACCTCTTATATTGTTTTCTTACGCAGACAGGAAGAATTGGAAAAGGAATTTTATACGATGGAAATTGAACCAGATGGAAACATTGTACAAAAAAGTAAGGACTATAACAGAACGGGAGAGGAGTATGAAGAGGCAGAACCATTTTTAAAGAAATGGAAAAAGAATGTATTGAAAAAGATAAGGAACCAGGAAAAAGATCCTACAAAAACGCAGGTTACACTATGGACTGCGGAGCTTTCTGCTGCTTATAAGGATCATGTGGTGATGAAAGGTGGAAAATATCAGGGCCAGTATCTGTCAGATGTGCTGAAAGCAGAACAGGAAGCAGCTGCTTAGAAGAAAAGGAGAAATATGGAAAAAGAATATCAAATAGTGACAAAAAATATACCGGATAAGAATTTGCAGAAATTAAAACATATCCGGCAGAAAAACCAGTATGGTTGTTATGAGGAGAACCTGGAAGGAATGTATACAGAAAGAGGGGTATACAGACTGTTTCGCAAATATGTTAATAAACAGGAATATCCTTTCTATCAGGACTGGAAACAGGATATGCTGAAAATGGGCATTTTACTAAAAGGCCCTAAAACAGAGCTGGCAGTAAAAAGAAAGGGTGAGCATATAGTGGAAGAAATCTGTATTACAGTGAAGACGATAGAAGATGCCTGTAACCTTGTACGGCAAGCATATAGAGATTCCGATGTATGTTTGGGAGAGCTTTTTCGAAACATAGAAATTCAAGGATTGAGCATTCAGGAAGTAGTGGAAGTATTTTCCATACTGTATCGTGAACTGGAAAATGACAGAGTCTGTCGTGTGAATGTGGAAGAAAAATTTTTCACATTTGTAGCATAGAAATTTGATGATGGCGGGGGTGTGTCGGTGACATGCCCCCTAAAAAATACCATGAACAGCCAATTACGCAATAAAAAAGGCAATTTAAACAAAGAACCTTGTGGTTTTACCGGAGCATGCTATTCTAAAAGAAAAAGGGGAGGGAATACAAATGATGAAAATTGCGATATTTTACCAGAAAGAAAGTAAGCTTTTGGATGATATACGAAAGAAGATCCGAAAGGAAGCGTGTCAGCTAGATAACATATATGCGATTTATGAATATTCTACGATAAAGGCTTTGCGCAAAGCAAATGAACAAAGTCCTATGGATATCGTGTTTTTGGAAGATACGATAGATAATTGTGGACTGACAGCCGCCAAATATATCCGGGAAACAGGACAAAAAACTTCTCTCTACTTTTTCGGAACGTCTACGAATCGGGCTTTTTATGGATATGAATATAAGGCAGCACATTATTTGACGGAAAAAGAACAGGTAGAAAGTTTAAATATCTACCAGCATTTTTTCAGAAAGTATTTTCCAAAGAAAACGATTTTCCTGTTTGATCAAAGCATGGATTCTGCATGGGCTATGTGTTTATCCGAAGTTGTTTATATTGATTTAAAAACCGGGGATATTTGTACAGAAAAAGGAGAGAAAAAATCGGGTTATATACTGACAGAGAAAGTATTGGAAACAATACGAAAAAAGACCTCTTTTCTAAACGTTTCCGGAGAATATCTTGTCAATCAGGATTTTATAATAGATGTGACTGGGCAGATGATTTACCTATATCAGAATAAAAGCATTTTATGTAAAGAAAAGGAGATGGATACGATTAAAGAGTTCCTTTGGAACATGGGACAAAAAGAGTTTTTATAAGGGAATATTATACATACAATATATAGGAAAAATGGATTGTAAAAAACTATATATTGTGTTATTATATTGTTGAATATATTTTTACAAATGGAAAAATTTGTAGTTAGTATTTCATTTTGGCAGAAGCCAAAAGCAGTATTTTAAGGAATATCCTGAGAAATAGAAAGAAAGACATGAAGAATCGTATGGTTTTTTGTGTCTTTTTTTGTATGCAGAAATGGAAAGGAGGACAAATTCAGTTTTTAAAAGCAGACATTATCGTTGTATGAAAGGAGAACTATTTTATGAAAATTATTTGTAAAAAGACAGATTTAGCAAAGGCAGTTCAGACTGTAGCAAAGGCAGTTCCTGCAAAAGCAACCACCTCTATTTTGGAGTGTCTTTTGCTCCGGGCAGAAAAAGAGGAGATTACCCTTACCGGGAATAACCTGGAATTGGGGATTGAAACAGTAATGCCGGGAAACATTGAAGAGGAAGGCAGTATTGCAATCCAGGCAAAAGTATTTGGGGAGATTGTAAGAAAACTTCCAGAGGGAGATGTCGTACTGGAAACAGGGGAAAAAGATCAGGCGACTGTACGCTGTAAGAAGACGAAGTATAATCTTTCTGTAAAGTCAGCAGAAGAGTACACCTGTATTCCCGATATGGAACGGAAGAATCATGTCACGATTTCAGAGTTTGACTTAAAAGAGGCAATCCGGCAAACGATTTTTTCAGTAGCAGATACTTCCTCAAAGAAGGCAATGACAGGAGAACTGTGGGAAATTAATGGAAAAGAACTGAAAATTGTAGCGCTGGACGGACACCGTATTTCACTTAGAAAAATCAAACTGAAAAAAGAATATGAACCGCGAAAGGTCATTGTTCCAGGAAAAACACTGGCAGAAATCATCAAGATTATTGGCGGAGATCCGGAGAAGGAAATTGCAGTTTACTTTACAGAGAACCATATTCAGTTTGAGATAGAAAATACCAGAGCAATCTCCCGGTTGATTGAGGGAGAATATTTAAAAGTGGAGCAGTTATTATCAAAAGATTATGGAACAAAAATCAAAGTTCAGAAAAAGGAATTACAGGAGTGTATTGACAGAGCAGGTTTGTTATTGAAGGACGATGCAAAAAAGCCAATTATTCTAAATATTGAAGAAAATATTTTGTCATTGGAAGCAGTATCAAACATGGGCTCTATGAATGAAAGTATGTTCGTTGTAAAAGAGGGAGAGAAATTACGAATTGGGTTTAATCCCAAATTCTTATTGGAGATGCTGCGGGTGATTGATGATGAGGAAGTCTTCATGTATTTTACGAGTGCAAAAACGCCATGTACTGTAAGAGATGAAAAAGACAGTTATGTATATCTGGTTCTTCCGGTCAACCTTAGTGCCGCAGCGTAAAGTGAGAGAAGAGGGTGAATAAGAAGGTATGGAAATTGTTCGAAATGGGCAGAAAATTCTGTTGACAGAGTGGGAATTATTTCAGGCGTATGAAGAACAGAAGTATTTGTACTTAAAAGAAAGCGTTCTGGAAAATATGGAAGACTGTCTTCCAAAAGAGATGTATAGCAAATTGAAAGCAAATGAAGATTACAAGGAAAGAAGCATCACTTTATTCCAAAAATATTATGAGGATTATCATATGGAATATGATGTGGCACTAAAAGAGGCAATCCGCGATTCTGCGAAAAAGTTTCTTGATGCAGAAAAAGCAGAACTTGTAGAAGAAAAAGGAAGGAACAGTAAAGGATGAAAAGAGAAAACTATATTATTACGGTAAAAAGCATTTATATACGTGATGCGGAGATGTTTTGCCCGGAAAGCATGACGGAACAGGAAATTTTGAACTTAGATGATATCGATATTTTTCAGTCCTGTGAGTTTGAAAGATACTGGAAAAATGCAGAAGTTTCTGCTTACTTATGTCAGATGGCTTGTGCAGAAGAAGAATTAAAAAGGGAACTTCAGAAAATTGCAGAATATTTCAAGATACCAGCCTGTTTTTTAGAAGCAATTCCTGTAAAAAAAGATTTGGAAGATGATATATTTCATAATAATGGAGAGAAGGAAAATGAAGAAAGCACTACTTAAAAAGATACCTGTTGTGGAAGCCGGTATTAAGGATAAACAATATATGGAACTTTGCAGACAAAACTATCTGATGAAGGTACAAAAGGCTACAGTAGCACATAAACGGACTTTAATCCTAAATCTTTATGACGCGGAAAACATTATAAAGGAGCAATATCAGCCGTTCTGTCGCATCTTTTTTTCTAATAGAGACTTTATTACATATTTTATAAAAGAAAACCGTTGGTCTATAAAAACTTTGGATATCTTGGAAGCTGAAAAGGGGAAATTTATATCTCAGATTGCGATACGAACATATAAGGAAAAAAGGAGTATTCAACAGTTTTTTCATTGTACAGATGATGCCGTAGACAGTATACAACTGATACAAATAGAACAGCAGAAAAGAAAAGCAGAAAAGTCGTTAAAAAGAAAAAAAAGAAGGATAAAAGATATAGAGTCTCTATTTCGCAGTGTGAAACCAGTGACTGGGAGATTTGAAAAATGGCTGGAATACGAGGTGTTAAAAGAAAGTCAATATATTTTCTATCAGTATTCCAGAAGAAAGATGATAGATTGCACATGTAGTCATTGTAAATCGAAATATCAATTGGAGAGATCTATACCAAGGCATAACAAAGAATATGTGTGTCCTATTTGCAAGCGGAAATCAATTTTTAAAGCAAAAGGAAAATCAGGATATTTTTCTGATTATTCAGAAGCAGTTAAAATTGAAAAAGCATCAGATAGAATCATACTACGTCATTTTGAAGTTAGAAAATCTTATGCTGAGCATGGTACGGGAGAATATACATTATCCTATCATGAAGACTATCGGGCTGTATTTCAGGAAAAATTCCATTTTTATTACCCGGTTTATAGCTGTTTGGCTCATAAGAATGTATGGAAGGAGAAATATATAGATCCGTATTTTCACTACAGATATCATTTGAATTATACGATAAAAGCATATCAGACGATAACCCAAATGCCTGGAATGGTGTATCCATATAATTTGAAAAATGTTTTTAAAGGAACACCATTTGAATATTGCTCCTTAGATTATTTTGTCAAAAATAATCGTTTTGTAGAGCTGCCGGTTGTATATTATCTGAAGACATATTTAAAATTCCCATTGCTTGAACAGTTCGTGAAGCAGAATATGTTTTATATCGCTTTGGAATGCCTATATCAGCTTCCAAACGAATGGGAAGAAACAAAGGAAACGAATACAAGACATTTCTTAGGAATAAATTCACGATATTGCTCTATCCTAAGTAAGTATAATATGGGGATAAGAGAATGGGGCGTTTTACAGAAAATGGAAAAACTAAAAATCCATTTGTCGGAACAGGAAATTTTTGCATATTGTAAAATTTTTGAGAGTAATAGAGATTTCTTGGAATTAAACCAGTATGCATCTATTCGGAAAATTGTGAGTTATCTGGCAAAGCAGATTGAAAAAGAAGAAAAAGGAAAGGCATATAAGTTGTCCGGTGATGTATCTGGTATCAGTCATGCAGAAATGAAATGTTATCAGACGTATATAAGAAGCTGGAAAGATTATATTGAGTGGGCAGAAAAATTGGAATATGATCTGAAAAGCCGATACGTTCTGTTTCCAAAAAATTTTAAAGATGTTCACGACAAGACTTTCCGGGAGTATCAAAAACAACAAGATAAGATGGAAAGAAAAAAACAGGCAAAAGAAAGAAGAACTGTGAACCAACTTTTGAAGAAAGATATAAAACTACTGGGGAAACAAATTCAGAATCAGGACTATATCTTAAAAGTTCCTGGAAATTATCAGGAAATCCAAAAAGAAGGACAGGCGTTAGGACATTGTGTAGGAAGTTATATCCCTCATATTGCCAATCGGGAATGTGATGTGTATTTTATCCGGAAAAAGACCGATCCGGATAAGCCCTTTTTTACGGTTGACTGGAGAAGAGGGAAGATTGTGCAATGTCAGGGGAAAGGGCGGATTCGTTATCCGCAGGAAATGGTAGAATTTGTTCATTATGCAGAAGAAAAATTAAGGCTTCTAAAAGGAGAAGAAGAAAAAAAGGCTGCATAGGAATATAAAAATTTTAAGAGAATAGAAACACAGGCAGAAGGATTAGAACATTCTTCTGCCTTTTCTTATGAAGAGAAAGGAACAGAGATATGAATGATGTATTGGAAAAATTACAACGTGTCAAAATCCAAAATAAGACCAGGCTGTCCAAAGAAGACCAGCAATTTTGTCAGATACAGCAAAAATTATATGACAGTACCAGAAATCATTTTTTAAGTATGTTTGTAGATATGGAAACACTGCACCAGCAGGAACTGACCTTTTATGGAAAGGTACAGAAATATGCAGATAGGGTGTACAAACAGAACCTGATTTGTATGGATAAAAAGAAACAAACAGAACTGATGGAAAAGGTACATAATCATTTTATCAGAACCATTATTTCCTTCTTTAACCGGAAATATGGTCTTGCCATACAGAAACATTCGTATGAACGCTATATTTCCCTGCAGGATTCTGCAGAACCCGTATTACATAAGCGGATTTCTTCTTTAACAGAAGAAGAGAAGCAAATTTATCGGGAAGAAAGGAAGAAATGCTGTAAACAGAAAGAAGAAAATCTTCATGAAGTTTTGTTTGCCAGAATTGAGTATCCGTTGATTTTGGATGATATTTTTTCTTATCTGGGCGGTTTTAGTTTTCAGGAGAAAGTGGAGCAGGAGATTAAAACAGATGCAAAAGCAGGAGTGACCTATGCAAAATATAAATTGCAAAGTAAAAAACTGTCCATTCAAAACCTGTTATGCAGCAAAACAGATCTTTGGGGAGAATACGAAATCTGTCTGGATAGTGAAAAATATAAAGCACTTTTACGGGCATTGACTTTTTTTGACTCCAGTAAAGAACAGGTTTCTATTTATGATGGCTGGCTGGAAAGATTTGTAAGTTTTTCATATAGCGGGAAAAAGGAGAAAGAAGGGATTTTTGATGAACACCCTGCGCTTGGAAAGAAAGTTGTTAAATTTAAGTATTTTAAAAATGGCAGATGGGATATTGTTTTTGTCAGTGGTGTACATGCATTGTCTTTTGCCAAAGAGTATCTCGGCTATAAGGAGGCGGCCTAATGGGAAAATACAAAAGAGATAAGGGACTTCAAATACCAATGGAGCAAAGGCAAAAATTGAATGCGAAAATTCTGTATCTAGTGGAAAACCATGAAGCAGAACTATATGGGATCACACCAGAGGATATTTTTAATGTATATATGGGAAATGGTGGGCTGCATGGACTGGACAGGAAAGACTTTCAAAATTTTCATGCTTATACAGAAGCGAAAAAAGAAGTAGAGCAGGGACAGTTTTTTACACCAGCGGAAATATGTGAATTTCTTGTTGCCTGTGTCAAACCGGAAACGGAGGATGTAATTTATGATTTGACTTATGGTAAAGGAGATTTTTTTAATTATCTTCCTACAGAAAGTAATATCTATGGAACAGAAATTGATATGAAAGCGGTGAAGATTGCCCAGTACCTCTACCCGAAGGCAAACCTGCAATATGGCGATATCCGGCAGTATTCCCCTGTTTTAAGCGGAGATATTGTGTTTGGAAATCCGCCCTTTCATCTGGAATGGGGAACAAAAGAAGCACCGGTATCTTCCCAGATGTATTACTGCAAAAAAGCATATCAGGTACTGAAAAACGGGGGTCTTTTGGTTTTGCTGGTCCCGGAAAGTTTCCTTTCAGATGATTTTTCAAATAAAGGGGATATTGAAGAAATCAATCACATGTTTAATTTGATTGTACAATTTTCTTTGCCGGCAGATGCATTCAAAGAGTATGGTGTGACATCTTTTCGGACAAAAGCAATGATTTTGCAGAAAAAGAGTCAGTATGTAACAGAAAGACCATACACTACAGAGTTGGAAGTTCTGAAGCGGCCACAGGAAATTTATCAAACTTATGTGTTACCGGTTCTTCAGGAACGGAAAAAGCATACTGCCAAGATCTATTTTGAATGTCAGAATACAGATTTAGAGGCAAAGCAGAAACAGGTATTTCAGGAAAAAACGGTGAAACTTTTGTTTGATATCAAAAGAAATCGAAATATCGCTCATAAAGCTGGACTGGCAGAAGCGATTTTGCAGAAATACCTGAAGCAGACGAAACCGGAGGAACTTTCCTGGCAGGAGTGGGAAAAAATTAAAATACAGCCGGAAGATGTTTTACGGAAATTAAAGGGGATTTTATCTTCTGCGAATAAGACATACAGGAATGAAATCCGGGTTGTAAAGACAACTTATGGATTTAAAGAAAAGGATTATCGGGAAAATGGGACCGATATGAATTTGGGTTCTATCAATTCTTTTGTATTATCCAAAAGAGAAGTTCCTGGATTTGAGCAGTTCTTAAAGAAGAAACGGCGAGAATTTGCATTGCAGGAAACATCTTTTGAGAAAATGAAGCAGGATGACAAAATTGCAGAATATCTGGAAAATTGGCATGTAACAAGTCAAATGACAGGGGAGGTCAAATATCTGAATGCTGTACAGAAAAAAGAAGTGAATAAACTGCTGCAGAAACGATACGTTGCCCTACAGTTTTCTATGGGAACTGGAAAAAGCCTTTGTACACTGGCAATGGCGCAGTACAGAATGAAATATAATCCTGTCCGGAATATATTCATTGTCGGCACAGCCCTGGCAATCAATAATACATGGGAAGAAATATTGGAAGACTATCAGATTGATTTTTACCGTATTCGGAAGAGGGAGGACATAAAAAGGGTACAGAGAGGACAGATTGTGCTCTTGACTATCAATCTGCTTACGGAATTAAAAAGGGAGATGAAAAAACTGTTACGTATCCGCTGTCAGAAAGTCATGTTGATTTTTGATGAAAGTGATGCAATTACCAACGGAAGTTCAAAACGTACAAAAGCAATGCTTTCTGTTTTTCGAAAATGCAGATATAAAGTGCTGGCAACAGGAACACTGACAAGAAATAACGTGGTAGAAGCAGCACCTCAATTAGAACTGCTTTATAACAACTCTATTCATTATCTGGCAAAGAATGAATGGATCTACCGATTCAAAAACGGACAGATGGGAAAAAATAGGAACTTCTTTTTGAATCAGCCATTTCCAGCTTATAAAAGAGGGTATGAACTGTTTTCTTATTCCTATTTACCAAAGAAGATTACAGTGTTTGGTCTGGAGAAGGCAAATCAGGATATTTATAATGCATCATTTTTAGATGAATTATTAGAAAAAACAGTCATAACAAAAAATTTTGAAGAAGTGGTAGGAAGGAAAATTTATAAGATTTACCAGGGAACCTGTTCTTTTAGCGAAAGGGAAAAAGAAGTGTATCGAATAGCAGTAAAAGAGTTTGATAAAATCCGCAGGAAGTATTTTGCAGCTTACGGCAATGCACGAAAGGATTCCATGTTTCGGATTTTGCAGCAACTGCTGCTCCTTCTGAAGATATGTGCAGATCCTTCTCTTGCATACGAATACGATAGCAATGAAGTACCTACGAAGGTAAAAAAAGCAATCCGTCTTTTGCAGATGTGGAAGTATGAGAAGGTTGCGATTGGAGTACGCAGAATAGAAGTGGCAGATTCCTATTACCGATATTTAAAGCAGGCATTTCCAGAAAGGCAGATCTTTTATATCACAGGGGATAAAGTTCCATGCAAGCAGCGGCAGAGGATTGTAGAAAAACTAAGAAAGACAGAAAATGGGATATTACTTTCTACGCAGCAAAGCTTGTCAGAATCTATGAATATAGATGATGTGGATAAAATTATCCTACCAGAGCTTCATTACAATCATGCGGCTATGGAACAGTATTATTTTCGGTTTATCCGGTATACGTCCAGAAATTTTAAGCAGGTGGTATTTTTAATTTATGAAAATTCCATTGAAGTGAACCTGCTAAAGATGATACTGGCGAAGGAGAAACTTAACCTGTTTATGAAAAATCAATTGCTAGAAAACGGAGAACTATATGAAAGATTCGGCATCAATCCCCAGATATTTTCCCTTTTGATGACAACCAGTGTGGATCAGGAAGGAAAACTTCAGATTCAATGGGGCGAACAAAAAATTAGTTAGAGTGTTTGAAAAAGAAACATACGTAATGATAATTTATGGCAGAATTTTTACTCAAAGAAATTCAAACTACGATACTTTTACTCTGCTTATAGCAGAACAATATATATTTTGAGAAAGTATTGAAAAGTTTATTAGAAAATACAGAATAGGCTTAAAAGTCTGTTTATATTTAGTGTAGAACTTAGCACAATAGTACGCAAAGTCTCCCTAGCGTGGCAATGACAGATATAAAAAATACTTGTTTTTCTGGTTCTTGTATTTTGAGGATTTGTCAGTAGAGATTTATAGGAAAGGAGGATGTATGAACCAGAAACATCAAAATGTTCCAATTTGGGAAAAAGCAAACCTTACTTTGGAAGAAGCGGCAGCTTTTACTAATATAGGAATAAACAAATTGAGGCAGTTAACAGACGAAGATGGATGTGAATATGTTCTTTGGATAGGTTCTAAAAGATTAATAAAACGTAAGAAGCTAGAAGAATTTTTAGAACATGCAGAAAGTTTATAAGAGTCATTGAAACAAGGGGCTTTGATATGATAATATTTGAATATCATTTCAAGGCTCTTTTTGGATTATGAAAGGAGAATATATGTCCGAAAAGAGAAGAGATAATAAAGGAAGAATCCTGAAAACAGGAGAAAGCCAAAAGAAAAATGGGCAATACATTTACCAGTATACGAATTCATTTGGGGAGAGAAAGGTAATCTATAGCTGGAAATTGGTAACAACAGATAAAGTTCCAGCGGGAAAGAGAGAGGATGTTTCACTTAGAGAAAAAATAAAAGAAATTGAGCGAAAATTAGAACAAGAGCTCATTATTACAGGGCAGAATATGACGGTTCTACAGCTAGTACAAAAATATATAGGACAGAAAACAGGTGTTAAAGATAATACCAGAAATAACTATAATTTTGTAATAAATATCATAAAAAAGGAGCCTTTTGGACAACTGAAAATAAATGAGGTAAAAAAGTCAGATGCAAAAGCGTGGTTAATCAAGCTTCAGCAGGTAGATGGAAGAGGATATAGTACGATACATTCAGTGCGTGGAGTTGTTCGACCTGCTTTTCAAATGGCAGTAGACGATGATATTTTATTAAAAAACCCTTTTGAATTTCAGTTGGCGACGGTAGTAGTTAATGATAGCGTTACCCGAGATGCCATAACAAGAAAGCAGCAAAAAAAATTCTTAGAATTCATCAAGAATGATAAACATTTTTCGCGTTATTATGAAGGGATATATATTTTATTCCATACAGGAATGAGAATCAGCGAATTTGTAGGATTGACGCTGTCAGATATCAACTTGAGAGACAGAACCATTACTATAGATCATCAGTTGCAAAGAAATAGCCAGATGGTATATAAGGTTATCAATACAAAGACTACAGCGGGTGAAAGAACGATACCTATGACTGGCGATGTATATGAATGCTTTAAAAAAATAGTAGAAATGCGGAAAAAAGTAAAGGTAGAACCCGTTATAGATGGTAAACTTGGATTTTTATATTTAGACAAAAATAATAAACCGATGGTTGCATTACACTGGGAGAAATATTTTCAACATATCCGAGAAAAATACAATCGCATTTATAAGGAACAGATGCCTATTATTACACCGCATGTTTGCCGTCATACTTACTGCTCTAATATGGCTAAGAGTGGAATGAACCCAAAAACGTTACAGTATTTGATGGGACATTCTGATATATCCGTAACTCTGAATACATATACTCACTTAAAATTTGAGGATGCGAGAGCAGAAGTAAAAAGAATTACGAAGCTCAATTGATGTATTTTGAACAATTTACATCATTTGAATTTGCATCAGATTTTTTGAGGATTAATATTAAATGTATGGTATAATTATCAAGAAGCCCATAAATATGAGAAATTTGAGTAAATATGTATAGAAAAAAGTTCAAAAAGCGATGATGTAAAATGCAAAAATAGAAATTGATTTACATCACATTTTACATCATTTGGCGAAAAAAATATGTAGATTTACATAGGATTATAAAGACTTGTATAAGGACCAAACAAAAATATAAACTCTGTAAAGTCTTGAAAACATAGGGCTTTACAGGGTTATGAAGGGATTTGAAGAGTATGATAAAAGTACTATTTGTTTGCCACGGCACTCTTTGAAGAACTCCTTAAAAAGTCAGTAAAATCACTACTTGGAAGGTATTTGTGTGGAAGAAATAACCCGAAAATAACCCATAGATTTTTGTGTGAGTGTTACAAGATAAATAATTATAATTTAGGGATGTGACATGATGAGAATGAAAGCTGTAAGAATTCTAATAGTGGAATCTTACAGCTTTTTTTATAAATAAATTTGAAAGTAAAATCTTTATAATTTGGTATAGCGTGTTTTAAATGTAAAAAAGCAGATAGTTCTTTACATATGGATGTAACAAAAGAGGCGTTTTTGTGAAGGTGTTTATGAGGTGAGGTAAGAGTCTTTAGTGGGGGTAAAATCTTTACATGTAATATCCTGTGTTCAAAAGGTAGGATTTAAGCGAAAAAAGCATCGTGACCATGAGGAAATATAAAAGTAAAAAGTATTCTATGATAAAGTATAAAGGCTTAGAGGAGAATGTCTCTTCTAAGTTTTTTTAATAAGAAAGCAGTTTGGGCGTTTGCTTTTGAAGTTATAATAAGTGTAGTAAAACTTACACCAGATGGAACAGGATACCGTACTAAGATGATATTTGTTAAAGAGAAACTATTGATGGATAGAATGTCGGATATTCAGTTACGATTTTTCAATATAGGGTGAGAAAGTTTTTTTGATGAAGTGTAATAATATGTGGTTATATGCTTTGTAGAAAAATCCGTAGGAATTAAAATTTTTTGTTTTGTGGAAAGATTATAATTATGATATACTGAAAGAAAATGATAAATTAGAATTTTAAAAAGGAGTGTGATGACCATGATTTTTGATTTTGAGCCTTGGCAATTAGATATTGATATTGACTTAACTAAACAATTATATAGAAGTTGTAAAGGAGACTTTGTATGGGTAGAAAAGAAATAACAACAAAAGAAGATTTAATGAAAGTAATAGAATTATTCGAAAATACTGGAATTACATACTGGTTGGATGGCGGATGGGGTGTAGATATTTTAGCTGGTAAACAAACAAGAATTCATAGAGATATAGATATAAATTTTGATGCTCAACATACGGAAAAATTGTTAAATGTGCTTTTGAATCTGGGCTATAAAATTGATACAGACTGGAAACCGGTTAGAATAGAGTTATATAGTGATGAACTTGGTTACTTAGACATTCACCCGTTCGTTTTAAATGAGGACGGAACTTCAAAACAAGCTGATTTAGAGGGTGGATGGTATGAGTTTGAAAAAGATTACTTTGGTAGTGTTTTTTTTGAAGGCAAAACAATTCCTTGTATATCTTTAAAAGGCCAAAAAGTTTTCCATTCAGGTTATGAATTAAGAGATAAAGATAAGCATGATATTTCAATTCTTGAAAGTTTATCAAAATAACATTGCTGTAATTTCTAAGATAAATTTCAGCTTGTCGAACTGAAAAACACTGTAATAACATGTGTAAAACAAAATGTAAAACACCCCATTGAGTAGGTAGGACTAAATACTCCTATGATTTCGATTTTGAAGTCATAGGGGTATTTTTTTGTGCAGAAAAATAAAAAATTTCCTTTTCCACCCTGTATTTTCCCCTCTGAGCCTTTCGTTATATGAGGACAAAAAAATAAAATTCCTTTTTTATTTGTAAAAAGCCCTATCTACGTTCTGATATATGAGGAACAAATTATAGTTGCCTTAAAAGAATCGGGCCTGATTCAAGAACAAAGAAAAAAACGAAAAGAGAAAGGAGAAATTACATGAACAAAACAATCTTAATGGGAAGACTGACAAAAGATCCGGAGGTGAAATATCTCCAGGATGAAAATAGTACTGCTATGGCACGATACACGCTGGCAGTAGACAGACGATATCGAAAGGATGGAAAGGCAGAAACAGATTTTATTTCCTGTGTTACCTTTGGGAAGAATGCTGAGTTTGCAGAACAATATCTGAAAAAAGGTTTGAAGATTTTAGTAAGCGGACGGATCCAGACAGGAAGCTATGTGAATCAGGAGGGGAATAAAGTTTATGCCACCAACGTGATTGTAGAAGAACATTATTTCGCAGAAGGGAAGAAACTGTCAGGATCAGAAAAGAAAGAAGATACCGATCCAGATGGATTTATGCATCTTCCAGACGGAGAAGAACTTCCGTTTGAGTAAGAAAAACTCGGATGCTGAAAGCAGAAGAGCGCACTTATATACCTTAAAAGGTATGTGCGTCCTACGGAAGTAGCATCTTTCTGAAGGGGAATTCCGAAAGTGTTGGCGGATGATCCATCCGAAGAAGGGTTCCCCTTCCGGCAGAAATGCCTATCCCGTAACAGAGAAAATGGAAGAGTTGAAAAAGGAGGAAAAGAACGATATGGCGAAGAAGAAAACATTTCAGGAATATACCCAGGAAGCACTTTATGAGATTGAAAAAACAGAAGCTGCATTGAAACAGGCAAAGCTTGAGAAGGAACAGGCAGAACACAGGATCCAGAGATCCTTGAATTATCTGGATACACAGAAAAAGAAAAAGCGAAAGGCACGAACCCATCTGTTGATCCAGAAGGGAGCAGCCATAGAAGCAATCTGTAAAGATACCAAATATCTGACAGAGGCAGAATTTTATCAGCTGATGGATGAACTTCTTCATAATCCCGCTTGTAAGTTTTGTGATGTCGTTCATGAAATGGTTCGTGGACGGGCGGAAGCGGCAGAAGCAAAGGAACGAGAATTCGCAGAAGAGGAAGCACTATTAAAGGCGATGCAGCGAGGTGAACTGCCACAGGGAGATGCGTAAGATGGGATGTTATCACTTTCATCTAAATCAATTATCCAGAGGAAAAGGGCAGTCTGCCATTGCTAGTGCTGCTTACCGAGCCGGTACAAAACTGGAATGTACGTATTATGGAGAAGTAAGTGATTATACGAGAAAAGGCGGTGTGGTATTAGCGGAGATCCATCTTCCCCAACAGGCTCCGGAGAGATTCAAAGACAGAGAGACCCTTTGGAATGAGGTGGAATGGATCGAAGGGAATAAGAAAGCACAGCTGGCACACAGCTTTGATATTGCCTTGATGAATGAGTTTTCTATGGAAGAAAATATTGAGCTTGCAAGAAGATTTGTAGAAGAACAGTTAGTCGCAAGAGGGATGATCGCAGATCTAGCGATCCATGATCCGAAGAAGGCAAAGGATAAAATACCCAATCCCCATATGCACATCATGGTTCCCATCCGCCCTTTACAGGAAGATGGTACCTGGGGACAAAAACAAAAAAAGATTCCAGTATTAACACCGGATGGACAGCCGGTTCTGAATCAGAAAGGACAACCGGTATTTCGGGCGGTACATACAACGGATTGGAGCAGGAAAGAAACCTTGGAAGAATGGAGAAGTGCCTGGGCGAGGATGTGCAACGAACTGTATGAAGAAAAAGGACTTACAGAAAGAGTCGATGCCAGATCTTATGAGGAACGGGGGATTGATAAGATCCCGATGGTGCATGAAGGACCGAACGTACAGGCGATGGAAGCAAGAGGAATTTCAACCGCACTGGGAAGTTTAAACCGACTTATCCGTGCCTTGAATGATATGAAAGAACGGGCAAAGAATCTTCTTCAATGGTCTTTGCTTCGACAAAGCCAGTTGATGGAACGGATGGCATCCTTACATCAGCCAACTTTAGCGGATTATCTAAGAAACTATTATGACAAGAGAAATGCAGTCGCAGAATCTTACGCTTATGGAACGAAAAAGGCAAAGAATACAAATCTGAAACAATTTGCAGAGACGATCCGCTTTCTGGAAGAGCAGGATGTGAGAAACCCAGAACAGCTGACAGAGAAAATCCAGGAATTAGATATACAGCTGAATGAGATGAGTCAGCGGTTGAATCAACAACTGTCTGCTTTGCGAAGTGTCAACAGCAATCTTTATGCAATGAAAGAGTATTTTGAAACAAGACCTGTTTATCTGGAATTAAAGAACAAATATTTTGGCAGGGAAAAATTCAAAGAGGAACATAAGAAGGAACTTAGCAGATATTATCGTTCGGAAAGAATCTTAAAAGAAAATCTAGACCCAAGTGGGAAGATTCCGGAAGGACAATGGAAACGAGAAGCCGCTCGTTTATCAGAAGAGATAGCTGCTTTACGAAAAGAAGATAAACGGATCCATGCCATGTTACGAAAGTATGAGGGAATCAAAAATCATGTGGAAGCTTTGATGGCAGAGGAAGGAGAAGGTGTCTCTCTTCCAGAAACAAACAAGCGGGAGCAATCCACAGAAACAAAAGAAGCAGTGAGAACCATGAAACGAAAGAAGAAACATCATGGAATGGAATTATAGGAGGGATTTTAGAAGATGGAAGAATATACAAGAGAACAGATCCAAAGAGCAGATGATACCGATTTATATGTTTTTCTTTCTGGGAGAGGAGAATCGTTCAAACGATGTGGGAAGGAATACCGATGGTTGCGACATGACAGTGTGATGATCAACAAGAACGAATGGTATCGTTTTAGTCAGAATAAAGGCGGCCATGCCATCGATTTTATGAAAGAATTCTACGGTCTTTCTTTTGCAGAGGCAGTCAAAGAATTATTAGGAGAAGAGGGAGCTGGAGAAACCAACAGAAGAACGGCGAAGGAAGATGCAGGCAGACAGAAGGTCTGCCCCATCCCCTTGCCTGGATTGGAACTGCCAGAAAGAAATGAAAGCTGTGAGATTGCAAGGAAGTATCTCATTGAACAGAGAAAACTATCGGAACATTTGGTGGATCAGATGATCGAAAAGGGAGATATTTATGAAAGCAAAGCATATCACAATGTGGTGTTCGTTGGAAGAGACAAAGAACAGAATCCCAGATATGCAGCTATGCGTGGAACTGATGAGAACCGATATCGTGGGGAAGCAAGAGGTTCAGAAAAAGCCTATGGATTTGGCCATATAGGAACGGATGAAAAACTATTTGTGTTTGAATCCCCCATTGATCTTTTGTCTTATATCACTGCAGTTTCAGAAGAATGGGAAAAGCATAGTTATATTTCCCTGGGAGGATTGAGTGAAAAAGCAATGAAACGGATGTATACAGAATATCCTTATATCCATTCCATCTACTTGTGTCTGGATAATGATGAGCCTGGAAATGAGAGATGCAGGCAGTTTGTTTCTCTTATTCCGGAGGAACTGAGTGTGTACCGATTAGAACCGGTGAAGAAAGACTGGAATGAATGTCTGGTAGCAGAAGTTCCGGTAGAAAATATGGCAAAGCAGATGTGTTGGAGAGATGCCAGGGAAAAACCAGTTCCAGTCATGAAGATGTCGGAGGTTGAGGAAACGGTGGTCCAGTGGTTATGGTATCCGTTCATTCCCTTTGGAAAGGTTACTTTGATCCAGGGGAATCCGGGAAAAGGAAAAACGTGGCTTGCAATGGCAATCGCCGCATACTGTACAAATGGAAAAGAACTTCCCAATGCACTTCCCATAGAACCCTTTAATGTGTTGTATCAAACAGCAGAGGATGGGATAGCAGATACCATTAAGCCTAGATTAGCAAAATGTGGTGCAGATATGACAAGAGTACGCTTCATCAATGAAGATGAAAAACAGCTTTCTATGACGGACGATCGGATTGAAAAAGCCATCCGACAGAATAATGTACGACTCATGATCATGGATCCCATACAGGCTTATCTGGGAGCCAATGTGGATATGAACCGGGCAAATGAGATCCGTCCCTTATTTCGACATCTCAGTACGATTGCAGAGAGAACTGGATGTGCCATTGTTCTCATTGGACATTTGAATAAGTCATCGGGAAGTCAGAGCGATTACCGTTCCTTGGGATCCATTGATATCGCAGCGGCAGTACGAAGCATCTTATTTGTAGAAAAGGTGGAAAAAGAGAAGGAACAGGATATCCGAGTGGTATATCAGCAAAAGGATTCTCTTGCTAAGAAGGAAAATCCGGTAGCGTTTTCTTTAGGAGAAGAAGGCTTAAAATGGTTAGGGGAATATGATATATCCATTGAAGATCTGCTGATGGGGAAAGCAGGAACGAAAAAGGAAACGAAACTGGAAAAGGCACAGAAGTTGATCCTAGAATTATTGAGCAAACGGAAAATGATGTGTTTAGAAGAATTAGAGGCAGAACTGCTAGCCTATGGGATTTCTTCCAGAACAGGAAGAGATGCAAGAAAGCAATTGGAAAGTAGATTAAGCTATGACTGGTGTCAGGGAAGAAAAACAGTTGCGTTAATCACAGAATAAAAGATGACATTGGCAAAAAAATACTTTGGCATTGGCAGTCTTTATAGATACCTTTGCCAGCCGCCAATGTCAAAAACAAAGATAATAGAAGGAGGCATACAAATGACAAGTTATGATATACCTTATTGGAAGAAGTATACATTATCCATTGAAGAGGCAGCATCCTATTTTCGTATTGGAGAAGGAAAGCTTCGTAAGTTAGTCAGTGACAATCCAAATGCAGAGTATTTGCTTTGGAATGGGAATCGTGTACAGATAAAACGAACAAGATTTGAAAAATTTATTGATACACTCAGTGCGATATAAAATGAAATTTAAAAGAAGGAGGTGTTCGAATTAGGGGTTACATGATATACTAACAATATCATGTTGCGTCCCCTTGGAGGTAGGATATGATTTCAAAGAGACGTGATGATAAAGGCAGAGTTCTCCAGCAAGGAGAATGGCAGGAACCAAGTGGACGTTACCGCTATAAATATACAGATTCACTTGGTAAGCGTAAAATATTATATAGTTGGAGATTGACAGAAGCAGATAAGATGCCGGAAGGTAAACGGGCAGATCTTTCTCTCAGGGAAAAAGAAAGAAAAGTTCAGTCCTTACAGATGCAAGGGATTACAGGAAGTAACATTACAGTGCTTGAACTTGTGGAACGATATCTTTCCCTGAAAACAGGAGTAAAGCATAATACTTTAGCGAATTACAAATTTGTGGTGAATGTATTGAAAAAGCTATAAATGAGCAAATTTGAAAAATTGCACAAAACTACACTGCGAATTTCATAAA
>OLOF01000089.1_pt1 | contig 70986 bp, 71 predicted proteins | sample 1643121 | NCBI WGS metagenome assembly OLOF01 (sample SAMEA3136677, study PRJEB25190) | human gut metagenome | biome: human gut; feature: human-associated habitat; material: faeces | place: Austria | collected 2013
TGGAGCTGACTGTTACTAATAGGTCGAGGGCATAACCAAGCAAGGTGATAGGAAATGGATGATTCTTTGTATGCAGTTTTGAAGGTACAGGAAATACAGATGGAATGAGAGGCAGCACCGTATGGTGTTGTTTTTTTGTGTTGTTACTGTTTCCACGAATCTTTTGCTTTAAAATGACGAAATTTGGCGATAAGAAGACGGTGACTGGGATGTATATTAATGCTATAATGAAGAAAAATAAGAAAAGGAGTAGAGAACTTATGAAGAATATGGGGAAAAAGATACGCTACATAGCATTTTTTATCGGAGTATGTGTCTTGCTTGCAGGATGTGGGAAGAAATTTGATGCCAGTGGTTATACCAAGGCAGTTTTGGATGTAAGTTATAAAAACGAAATTCAGAAGTATGTAGAATTAACAGGGGCGGATGAAAAGGAAGCGGATAAAATATTTGAAGATAATCTTCAAAACAACATGGATATAATGCTACAAGAATTTTCCGGCTATGAATTGCCGGATGAGTTGGAAGAAAAGTATCGAAAGTTGTTTAGCGATATGATGAAGCAAGTAAAATATACAGTTGCAGAGGCAAAAGAAGTAGAAAATAAAAATTTCACGGTAGATGTAAAAGTAGAGCCTATGTTAATCTTTAATGATACCTATCAGGAGCTTCAGAAACAGACAGAAGATTATGCTACTCAGGTTAGTAATGAAGTGATGAATGGAGCATCCTTACCGTCTGAGACAGATATGCAGACACATGTTTTTGAAATTTATCATGATATTTTGCGGAATTATCTGGATCAGGGGATGAAATACGGGGATCCGGAGACGATTACAGTACATGTAAACAAGGATGATAAAAATGTATATACGATTGCTGATGAAGACATTTCTAAAATAGATGGGAAAGTGATGGCAATGGATGTAATTGAACAATAAAAACAGAGTGCACCTGACTTTTTGGGTGCACTGTTTGTTTGTAAATGATGTTAGAAATAAAATATTTTGAATTGTAGAAAAAATTCAAAAATTTTCTTGACAAACAGAGGAATAACAGGTATACTTAACGAGTATTCAAGAGATACACCATATAGGGGATTGGTCAAATGGTATGATAGGGGTCTCCAAAACCTTTGGTGGGAGTTCGATTCTCTCATCCCCTGTTTAAAAAGATCGTGAAAAGCCTTAGAAATGGAGGTTTTTACGGATCTCATCTATTACCGAGAATATAGAGGTAATCAAAAAGGTAATCAAACAAATGTTTGGTTACTTTTTTTCTGCTCAAAATCATTTCCTTGTCTGCTTATTTTCAGTAAACAGCGTTCCGCAGGATGCCCCGAGCGACGGTTCCTAACAGGGCGGCGGGTCGGCGGGGCAAGCGTCTTATGTCATGATAGTTGTTGTTACTCTAAATATATGAATTAGAAAATAATAAAAAAGCACCAAAACGGTGCTTAGAATATGCAAAATAATGCTTGCATTATTATATTTTTTATTTACTTTTTGTCGGATAAACCCAAGATATAGTCCGAGGAAACACCAAAATAAAGACAAAGTTTAATTAGAATTGAAATTGGTATTTCACGTTTTCCGTTTTCATATTGTGAGTAAGTATTTTGTGCAATGTTTAAGTAAGCACAAATATTTTTCTGTGTAAGATCACGATCTTCTCTTAATGCTTTGATTCTTTCCCAATATTCCATATATATTCTATACCTCATTTATAGAATATATTATCAAAATCTTAGTTTTATATTGTTTAATATCACAAAATGAGATATACTATACGCGAAGAATATCACAAAATGAGATAATACTAGGAGGAAAAAAGAATGAGGAAAAAAGTTGTTGTTGCGTTGGTAGCTGCTATGTCTTTGACGATTGCAGGAACTGGAACCGTATTTGCTATGAATAATTTTCATATGCATGGAGAAAATTGTGAATGGGTAGTTGATAAGGAAGCATGGGATGAAATCGTAAAACACCCAGAAGAAGGTCACTACGAGACCCAGACAATTCCAGCTTGGGATGAAATTGTAAAACATCCAGAAGAAGGTCATTACGAGACTCAGAAAGTCCTTGTGAAAGAAGCTTGGGATGAAACAGTCCATCATGAAGCTATTTATGAAGACAAAGAAGTATGGGTAATAGATAAGGCAGCATGGGATGAAGAAGTCCGTAACCCTGCAAAAGATGTTTATGAACTTCATTATTTCTGCAATGGTTGTAAGAAAGACTTTGGTAGTGATGCAAATGGTGGATATGATGCTGTAATGGCTCACAATAGAGAGCAGATGCTCGCAGGTAACACAGCTTGTGGCGGATGGCATGACGGTCAGGTTCTTGTAGAAGAGGGGTATGACATTGTCCACCGTCCAGAAGAAGGTCACTATGAGACTCAGAAAGTTCTTGTGAAAGAAGCATGGGATGAAATCGTACATCACGAAGCAATCTACGAAGACAAAGAAGTATGGGTAGTAGACAAAGAAGCTTGGGAAGAGACAATTCACCACGAAGCTGAGGGGCATTGGGAATGTGAGGAAACACCAGACAATCCGGATCAGAAGCCAGAAGAGCCAGAGAATCCAGAGCAACCGGAGAATCCAGATCAGAAGCCGGAACAGCCGGAAAATCCAGATGTAGAAACACCAGATGCAGAGAATCCAGAAACACCAGAACAGCCGGAAGCCGAATCACCGAACAATCAGCCAGAAGCAGATAAAGAAGAGACACAGACTCCGGCAACAGAAACACAGAAAGAGGAAACAGCACCAAAAACTGGTGATACAGCTTCTGCACTTCCAGTCGCAGGAGCAGGAGTTACTTCGCTCGGAATTGCACTTGCTACCATCTTAAAGAAACGGAAATAATTAAAAAAATTGAGTAGGCAGAAATTTCTTGTAAGAAAAATTCGCCTACTCTTTTTATTTATAGAGAGTTTTCATCTAGAGATAATGTATCAGTAAATTTGTATATATGCTGGCAATAATATAAATGCATAATTAAGGAATTTATTGCTTTTAATTCCGCAGCCTTCTTTTTTTGCTGCTTTAATAATAGATATGCTCCTGAATAAGTAATTGCTGCTGGATATTCTTCGATAATACTTTCACTACTGCTTATTTTCCCATTTTTTCTTAAATAATTTTCATATTGCTTAAAATATAAAGTTGTGTTCCAATTTTCTTCCATTTTTTTCTATATTCATCTTGAAATGCATTATCGTCATTTATTTGTTCAAGCCATTCCCCTTTTACCACATAATATTTCCCTTTTCCTTTTTTTAATAGGTCAATGTCAATCATGAAGTATTGACAAATTACATTGATATATTTAGATAAAATCGTGTTTTCTTTTAATATTTGTGTCTTTTTTGCACAATCAAGTTGTTTGTTGAGTTGAAATTCATTTCCGGAATATTGAAAAATTTCAAATTCTTCTTTTGTAAGATATTCTGCACTATTATCAGTTAATACACGGCTTATTAGTAGTTGAGAAACAGATGTCACTGCTTTTTTATTAGATTTTAAAAATTGACTAAAATTATAGCCGAAAAAATCTTGTCCTGCAATTAAGTCGCCTATCACTTCGCATACGCAATCTTGATATGCAGGATGAAGTGCAGAATAATACATCCCTATTCTGTCATCAGAAAAGTCTAATTTCCGTTGAAATCCCCGTATCTCTTCTTCAGTTCCAATCGTTATAAAGTCGTTTGATTTTATCATAATCGCCTCCCATTTTTTTCTTATTATACATCATTCCTAGTGCGGAAACACGGGGAAGATATAATTTTACCATTTAGTTATAATGCGATTATAAGATAAGCGTTTACTTAAATAATAAAAAGGAGAAAACACTGGCGCCGGTATAAGAAAAATACCGATGAGAAAAGAAAAGAATGAAATTTATAATGCAAAAGCAGTTGGGGAACGTATCAGAAGTTTGAGGGATAGTAAAGGAATCACTCAAGAATATTTAGCAGAAAAATTCGGATCTAAGATAGAAACTATTAGAAACTATGAAACTGGAAAAAGTGAAATTCCGAGTGATCGTCTCGCTTTACTTGCGAAAATATTGGATACATCTTCTGACTATATTTTGTATGGAGATCAGAAGCAGAATGATATGGAACAATTAAGAGAACAAATTAACTGTTTAGAAGCATCTATTAAATCATTGGAAAAACTGATAAGAGAAAATTTACCATAACAAATACCAAAAGAGGGTTGAAAAGCCCCCTTGAGAGTTCTAGGAATTTAATACAATATTGCCGTATAATTTACTTATCAACAGACGAGGAGGTGAACAGCAGATGCTGAAAGTGAGGGTAAGATCCCCTACATATAAGAAAGTCCCCATCGTGGGGGACTCTCTAATGTAACTGTCAACTGAATATAGGTAACAGTTCCCTAGCAAGAACAGTATACCTCATATTCCCATATTTGGAAAGGGGTGCATGAAATGGCATCATTACTTGTAAAGCGACTGTTTGCTTTGAAAGGTATGATTGCAGAGCCAGTTTATTACTGCAACAGCATCAGAGTTGTGTTCCGTTATGAGAACGGAACAAGGACAGATGAGGTTCAAGGACATAAATATCTGGTCACGAACACGGATACGTTCGAACAGATAGAGGTGTTTATCGCAGGAAGCACACCACTGCTTACACCAGAGAGATTGGAAGAACTGCAAGAAGCAGGAGAAAGAATCTTTGTGGAGTTTGAGAACGCAGTTGTGAAGCCTTACTTTAACGAACGGACACACAGTATTGAAGATAGCATCAAAGCTGATGCTGTAACTTTAGTAAAAAATTCATAGATTCGTTGGGGAGAATTACTTCTCCCCTAAAGAAATAGGAGGCAGAAAAATGATTATATTTTTAATGATAATAATAGGTATTTCAATGGGATGGACATGTATTTGTATTTTAGGTTACATATTTTATAAGTTGCAACACTTAAACTCATGGACAGATGGTCTGACAGATGTGTTTAACACTATAAAGGAGATAATGTCCATCATAGGAAAAGGATTTGTTTCTTGTATACAGTTCTGTTACACAGAATTAACCGGAAAACTGCCAGACGATCAGATCATCAATCCCGCGTTCATTTTAACGCAGAAAGAAGCAGTGGATCTCGCAAACCGTTTTCATGGAAAACCGTATGATCTACCATTTTCCGAAGACATTAAGCAAAACTGCAATGGAATTTTATGGCTGGAAATTGTAGCGGTAGGTCTGACTACTGCTTATAAAAATCTGACTACTGCGGACTTAAAAGAAATTGCGATTAGAACGATTCAAAATTTCTATTTTGAAACACGAGGAATTGTACCGCCAGTTTATATCAAGGTTGCAACTGAAAAAAGGCTTTATTTTGCAATCCCATTATGTGCAGAGGGAGAAGCATTCTTAAAGAAGCAGGAGCAGTATCAAGGGGAATCTTCTTTTGCACCGGAAGAACCGTTGGATCTCTTTGACGAAGAGATTCCAGAACTGGATCACGAAAAAGGAGATGCCTATGATCTTCGGCTATGATCTAGAAGATTGGAAACAGTTTCAGATCAAAAATCAAGTGGAGATTGTATTACCGAAAAAGACAAGCAATATTTTAATTGCGGGAAAATCCGGCTCTGGGAAGTCTTTGTCAGCACGGTGGTATCTGTGGCAACTGCTCCATAATCGAGAAAGCCTTGTATACATAGCTGATTATAAGGCAGGTGAAGAATATGAAGCATGTGAAGGCTCGCCCTCTTATGCCTATGGAGAACAAGTGTTTGATATGGTGGACGGTTTCTATCAGTTCTTCACAGAAGTAAGAAATAATAAGATCCGCTTAAAAATGCACTATACTTTGTTTATTGAAGAGTGGTTCGGACTGCTTACATATGCAGAAAATCAGTCCAAAAAACTGAAAACAGAACTCATGGCAAAGATCGGGGAGATCCTCGCTGTGGGACGTGGCTTGAATATCGGAGTCATTGTTGCACTTCAGCGCGCTGATGCATCACTGTTCAACAGTGGTACGAGAGAACAGTTTCAGTGTGTGTGTTCGTTTGGAAGATGTTCCGCAGAACAATTCCGCATGCTAGGGTTCAACGGAGAATTAGAAAGCAATCCAACAAGCCGATATGGAGCAGGAGAAGCGTTGGTGCTTATAGATGGGCAGGATGCAGTTAGAGAGATCAAAGTTCCATTGATTAAGAATGAAGAGACTCTTTGTAAGCAGATCCGTTACTATCTGGACAAGCAACCGACCATCTCTGATCTGATTCGTGCGGTAGCCGGAGGCGAAAGCACGGAGCAGTGAAAGGATGGACGGATTCCTGCCGGGGGAAGTATTACCACGGCAGGAACAAACAAAGAAAAAACAACAAAAAACCTTATAAATAGGGCATTTGAAGCCCCAAAAACACTGTTCGCATATATTTCACAAATCGAACAGCAATAGAAAAGGAGATTAAAATTATGAGTAAAACAGAAGCAAACAAGAAACAGGCAACAAATGTACAGCGTAATGCATATCAACTTACAATCAACAATCCGCTTGAGTATGGATTTGACCATCTTACCATCAAAAAGACGTTAGTTGAGAACTTCACCACTCTCCGCTACTTCTGTATGGCAGACGAGATCGGAAAAGAGGGAACACCACATACACATATATACACCTGCTTCAACTCTCGTGTACGCTTTAGCACAGTAAAGAAAAACTTTCCATCTGCACACATTGAACCTGCTCATGGAAGTGTCCAGAGCAACATTGATTACATAAAGAAAACGGGAAAATGGGAGGACACAGACAAAGCAGAAACAAGGGTAGAAAACACTTTTGAGGATTGGGGCATGATTCCGGTACAAAAAGGGATTCGTCCAGAAATGGAAGAACTGTATGAACTGATAAAAGCAGGATATTCTAATGCGGAGATACTGGCTATGAATAACGACTACATTTTGAACATAGATAAGCTTGATCGTGTGCGTACAGAATTATTGATTGATAAATTTAAAAATACTCGCAGAACCGATTTAGAGGTGATCTACATCAGCGGAGCAACTGGAACTGGAAAGACAAGAGGTATCTTAGATGAGCATGGTGACAGCAACGTGTATCGTGTCAGCGACTATCAGCACCCATTTGATAGTTATAGCTGTGAGAATATTCTAGCATTTGATGAATTTAGAAGCCAACTGCGACTTTCAGATATGCTGAATTATTGCGACATCTATCCGATCCAACTTCCGGCACGGTATGCAAATAAATTTGCCTGCTATGAAACAGTGTATATCATTTCGAACTGGTCATTAGAGGATCAGTACAAAGAGGTACAGAAAGACAATCCAGAGTCATGGAAAGCCTTTTTGAGACGTATTAAAGAGGTGCGGACATATAACGAGGATGGAAAGATCACGATCTATGATTCTGTGGACGTATATCTCAAGAGGAAAGAAAGATTTCATACCATAGAGCCGGACGAAGAATGTCCATTCGGCGAGCAGGAAACACTGGACTTTGAGGGATAGAGATGGAAAAGGACAATAAAAAGTATCCCCCATATTCCTTTTGGCGGATTAAACGAATTTTAGAGCAGGACTACGATTACAGACTGGAAAAAGTCGGGCAGGGATACAAAGCAAACCGCAGAGCAGGTTATACAGAACGCTATAATCTGATTAGAAATTCAGATAACAAGATTTTGTTAGAGTGGATCAAACTGGATGGACTACGAAAGGTCTTAGGCGAAGCAGGTTATCCATTGCATGATGAAAAATCCAGAAACAAAAAAGTTTCTGATAGTAGGAACAGAAAGGAGTAAAATCAATACGCCAAACGTATCGAATGTAGAGCTATGTAAAGTAAAGCAGTTCAAATTTTTCGGGCAGTAAGTTATTGATTTTAAAGCAGCGTATGAATTAGTAATAATATGCAAAAAGAAGAAGTTACAGAAGCAGAGTTGTTGAATTATATTAAAGAGAATGATAAAATCAAGCTAGATGAGATCCGTATAGAATATGAGATGAAAAAATATGAGGAATTATTAAGTAAACATTCATATGATATATGGAGAGGTAAAAATGGAAAATGGTATACTTATTTTCCAGATGAAGAAAAAGGGAGAGTTTTAAAGAAGAGGAATACAAGAGAAGAAATAGAAGACTTGATTATTGCATTTTACAAGGAGAAAGAGGAAAATCCAACGGTTGAAGAAGTGTTCAGACTATGGTTAAGTAAAAAGTTAGAATACAAAGAGATTCAAAAAGGAAGCGCAGACCGTTATGAAACAGATTTTGAAAGATTTCTTGTGAAAACGAATTTCTCTAAAAGACGAATGAAACAAATAGCTGCTGATGAGTTAGAAGATTTTATTAGATTGCAAGTTGCACAGAATGAATTGACCATGAAAGCATATTCTGGACTTAGAACAATTATCAGAGGTACTTGGATGTTTGCCAAAAAGAAAAAGTGGACAGATATATCTATATCACAATTTTTTGGAGATTTGGATATTTCAAGGAGAGCCTTTAAGAAAGTTGTTAAAGATGAGAAAAACGAGGTTTTTTCTGAAGATGAAATTCCAGTTATAGTAGACTATTTGAAAAAGAATGTTACTATTTGGAACTTAGGTGTTTTACTTGTGTTACAAACGGGAGTTCGTGTTGGAGAACTATCAGCATTAAAACCTTGTGACTGGGATGGCAAAAACATTTTAAGAGTTCGGCGTACAGAGATTCGGTATAAGAATGAAAAAGGGAAAAATGTTGTAGATGTGAGAGAGTTTGCAAAGACAGAAGCAGGCATGCGAGATATTATTCTTTCGGATGGTGGGATAGAAACATTGAAGAAAATTCTTGAATTGAATCCAGATGGGGAATATCTTTTTGAAAATGAGTCTGGAAAACGTATTCGTGGAAATACTTTTAATAAACGATTAGACATAGTATTGAATAAAGTGGATTTGCATCATAGGTCTATCCATAAAGGTAGAAAAACATATGGTACAACACTAATAGATTCTGGTTGTGAGGATTCTTTAGTAATGAAGCAAATGGGGCATACTACAATAGAAACAAGTCGTAAATATTACTACTATTCAAATAAGACAAAGGCACATCAAATTGAACAGATCAAACGAGCGGTTAATATTTGAAAAGGTAATCAAAAAGTAATCAAAAGTAATCAAAAAACGTAAAGAAAGAAGAGAGAAAAAACTTGAAGAAATAAAGGAATTTAAGCGATTTTAATTCTAAAAAAGACAGGATTCGATTCTCTCATCCCCTGTTCTTAGGAAGTCGTGAAAAGTTCTAGAAATGGAAGATTTTACGGCTTTTATTTATTATCAAAAATATAGAGGTAATCAAAGTTCCTCTTGAACAGAACCAACGATAAAAAGTTTTGACTTTTTCTAAAACATGTGATAAAATTTATAAGGTTAAAATAAAGTGTGAATGATAAGTACATTTGCACTTTTTTTATGCCTTGAGAACAAAAGAGTGAAAGATACAAAAGAGAGGAGAAGAATTTTGCTTACGATTACAGATTATGTGAAAGCAAAGACTTTGGAAGAAGCTTACGAATTGAACCAGGCGAGAAACAGCCGTGTAATGGGCGGAATGATGTGGATGCGTCTTGGAAATGCGAGAGTAAAGACAGTAATCGATCTGTCAGAGCTTGGTCTTGATCAGATTGAAGAGACAGACCATGTATTTAAAATCGGGGCGATGTGTACTTTGAGACAGCTGGAGTTACATCAGGGATTACGTGAAATGTATGGCGACGGAATTGCAGAGTGTGTCCGCCACATTGTTGGAGTGCAGTTTCGAAATCAGGCGACAGTCGGCGGAAGTATATATGGAAGATTTGGATTTTCAGATGTACTGACGGCATTATTGGCTTTGGATACATTTGTGGAGTTATATAATGGAGGAATTATTCGACTTTCGGAATTTGTAAATCGTAAAAAAGATAAGGATCTTCTTCTCTCTATTATAATAAGAAAAAGCAAGCGTTCCTTCCGCTATGATTCAGTACGGCAAACCAAAACAGATTTTCCGGTGATTGCATGTTCTGTTGTCACTGGAATGGTCAACGGAGTAGAGTCCTGGTACTTTTCAGTGGGAGCAAGACCGATGAAAGCAGCACTGTTAGAAAAGCAGTGGGAGATTCCGGCAGATATTTCGGAAGAAGAAATCCGGGAATATGCAAAAATAGTAGCTTCAGAATTTGAGTATGGAACCAATATGAGAGGAAGTGCAAAGTATCGTCAGCATCTGGCAGAGGTACTGATCTTCAGAGAGATGCGTTCAATCATCACGGAGGGAAGAGCATGGAAGTAAGGTTTAAATTAAATGGAAAACAGGTATCGGCAGAAGTATCCGGAGATACCATACTTCTGGATGTATTGAGAAATTTAGGATGCTACAGTGTGAAATGTGGGTGCGAGACAACAAACTGCGGACTTTGTACAGTCTGGATCAATGGAAAATCCAGACTTTCCTGCTCGATTCTGGCAGCAGGGATCGAGGGGCAGGAAGTGACGACTCTGGAAGGGCTGAAAGAGGAAGCAGAAGAGTTCGGTGCATTTCTTGCACAGGAAGGTGCAGAACAGTGTGGATTCTGCTCTCCGGGATTTATTATGAATGTGCTGGCAATGGTGCGGGAGTTAGAAAATCCAACGATTGAAGAAATGAAAGAATATTTATCAGGAAATTTGTGCAGATGTACCGGATATATGGGACAGCTTCGGGCAATCCGGAAATATATGGCGGTGAAAAAGCAGAGTGAGAAAGAGAAGGAGGTGCAGGCATGGGGAACAGAGTGGTAAGTCAGGCCATTCCGAAAGTGGATTATAAGGCGCTGGTAACAGGAAAGGCAGTTTACACAGATGATCTGGCGGCAAAAGACAGTCTTGTTGTTAAAGTATTAAGGAGTCCTCATGCACATGCATTGATTCAGGATATCAATCTGACAAGGGCAGAACTGGTTCCGGATATTGAATGTATTCTGACATACAAAGATTGTCCGGACAAGCGGTTTACGATGGCGGGACAAACATATCCGGAGCCGAGTCCTTATGACAGACTGATCCTGGATCAGAGAGTCCGTTTTGTAGGAGATGCAGTTGCGATCGTTGCCGGACGGACAAAAGAAGCGGTAAATAAGGCGTTAAAATTGATCAAAGTAAAGTATGAGGTATTAGAGCCTGTACTTGATTTTCATAAAGCCAAAGACAATCCGATTCTGGTGCATCCGGAAGAAAACTGGAAGAGTCTGTGTCCGGTAGGGGCAGACAACAAGCGAAATCTCTGTGCACATGACAGCTGTGAAGAGGGAGATATAGAAGCGGTTCTGGCAAACTGTGAGTATATCATTGATCAGGTGTATCATACAAAGGCAAACCAGCAGGCAATGATGGAAACATTCAGAACATATACATATCTGGATACGTATGGAAGATTGAATGTCCTTTCGTCCACACAGGTTCCGTTCCATGTACGGCGGATTCTTGCAAATGCATTGGATATTCCAAAGTCGAAGATTCGTGTGATCAAGCCAAGGATCGGAGGCGGTTTCGGGGCAAAACAGTCTGTTGTCTCAGAAGTTTATCCGGCACTGGTAACATGGAAAACGGGAAAACCGGCAAAGATGATTTTTACAAGAGAAGAATCTATGATTGCATCCTCTCCGCGGCATGAGATGGAGGTTCATGTCCGTCTTGGAGCTGATAAAGACGGAATTATTCAGGGAATAGATGTCTATACGCTTTCCAATACAGGAGCGTTTGGGGAACACGGACCGACAACAGTTGGACTTTCCGGTCACAAATCGATTCCTCTGTACGGGAAGGCGAAAGCATTCCGTTTTGCTTATGACGTGGTATACACGAATGTAATGTCAGCCGGTGCTTATCGTGGATATGGTGCAACACAGGGCTTGTTTGCAGTAGAGTCTGCAGTCAATGAGCTGGCAGAAAAAATGAATATGGATCCGGTCACGCTGCGTGAGAAAAATATGGTTCGTCAGGGGCAGGTAATGCCTGCATATTACGGGGAGACGGCAAACAGCTGTGCCCTGGATAAGTGTATGGAAAAGGCAAAAGAAATGATGAAATGGGATGAAAAATTCCCGAGCCGTGATATGGGAAATGGAAAAGTCAGAGGTGTCGGTGTGGCAATGGCAATGCAGGGCTCAGGTATTTCCGCTGTAGATACAGCATCTGTTGGAATTAAAGTGAACGATGATGGATTCTACAGTCTCTTGATTGGTGCTTCAGATATGGGAACAGGGTGTGACACGATTTTGTCACAGATGGCAGCAGAATGTCTGGACTGTGAGATGGATGAGATTATTGTGCATGGAGTGGATACAGATTCTTCTCCTTATGATACAGGTTCCTATGCATCAAGTACTACATATGTGACAGGAATGGCAGTCGTACGTACCTGTGAAACACTAAAAGACAAACTTTGCGAAAAAGGTGCACAGTACCTGGGATGTGATGTGGACGATGTGGATTTTGACGGACAGTGTGTTGTGAATATCAAAACAGGTACATCCATTTCGAGAGCGGAAATCGGAAACCGTGTGATGTGCAACAATGAAGAGGCGCTCTATGCCAGTGAGGCATACAGCTCACCGATTTCACCGCCGCCGTTTATGGTTGGAATGGCGGAAGTGGAGATTGACAAAGAAACCGGAGAACTGGAATTGATTGATTATGTGGCAGTAGTAGATTGTGGAACGGTAGTGAATCCAAGTCTGGCGAGAGTACAGACAGAGGGAGGACTTGCGCAGGGAATCGGAATGGCCATGTATGAAGATGTCATCTATAATGCAAAAGGAAAAAATTACAGCAATTCCTTTATGCAGTATAAAATCCCAAGCCGTCTGGATGTGGGCAATATCCGGGTGGAATTTGAAAGCAGCTACGAGCCGACAGGCCCGTTTGGAGCGAAATCGATAGGCGAGATTGTGATCAATACGCCGTCCCCTGCGATTGCAAGTGCAGTCAGCCATGCGGTCGGAGTAAAAGTGAGAGAACTTCCGATCACCGCAGAAAAAGTATTCTGGGGGATGCAGGAAGAAGATTAAGAAAAATCTCCATATCCGATGAAAATCGGATGTGGAGATTTTTTTAGAAAGTGACTTTGTGAAAGAGTAACAAAAACGAGAAAAATAGAAAAAACAGCTGTACTGCTCTACAGAAGCATGTTATAATCATCTACATCAATAAGAACAAATCTGGTAAATTCTTATTCTTATTAATCTGCATACATTTCTTAATGTTGTAAAAATCTCAGTCAAATAAACAATGCATTGCTTATGAAAATATGTTTCCAAAAAACAATATAAAAATAAAAGAAGGAGTTTATTGTATGGGTATGACAAATGAACAATTGCTGCAGTCTATCACTACGGTTATTGTAGACCGTTTTGATATGCTGGATGGAAGAATCGAGAGGTTGGAACAGCGGGTAGATAAAATGGACACCGAGTTCCGACAGAAATTTGAACAAATAGATCAGAAGTTTGAACAAATAGATCAGAAGTTTGAACAGATAGGCCAGAAATTCGAACAGATAGACCGGAAGTTCGAGCAGATAGACCGGAAGTTCGAGCAGATAGATCAGAAGTTCGAACAGATAGACCGGAAGTTCGAACAGATAGACCAGAAGTTTGAACAGATAGACCGGAAGTTTGAGCAAATAGATCAGAAGTTTGATCAGATGGATCGAAAGTTGGAACAAATAGATCAGAAGTTCGAACAGATAGATCGAAGATTAGAGGATATGAACCAAAGACTAGAGGGTACGAATCGAAGATTAGATGGTGTGGAGCAAAAATTAAAGGATATGGAGCATACGATCATAGAAGTGGAAAGCAATGTCCTGTCAGAATTGGATACAGTGCAGGAACATGCGAACAATCGATCTGAGCGTATTGAAAACCGTTTGGTGTGTCTTGAACGCAATGGCAATAGTGCGCCAGATTGCGCACTTGCTTTGCGGACAGAAAAGTTGGAAGAGCGAGTAGAAGCTTTAGAACGAAAGGTATCATGAGGATAAGTTTATTTGCTGTCCTGTTTCTGATAAGCAATTCGGCTTGATCCATCTTCTGTCAGGATGGTTCCGCATTTTTTGAAATCCAGTTTAGCGAGAAGACTCTGCATGACGAGATTATCCTGATGGGTGTCAATTTTCAGATTGTGACATTGTGAGAATGCCCAGCTTAAACAAAAAGAAGCTGCACCTTTTACTGTACCGTCAGAAGCAATTCGGTGAACGACTCCGTAAGGTGCGTCATTTAACCAGTTCCCGTCGTAGATTGTGGTATAAGTGACATCATTTTCAAATGCATAGTAAAAAACAGCAATAACGCGATTGTTTTCTTCGCAGACATAGGCGTTGCCCATCCGGATATCATGTTCTATCATATCAACAGGAGGATATGTGGTTCCCCATTGAGTCGGATTTCCATGAGACGCCATAAAAGAACGGGCATGTTCATAAATGCGAAGGATAGAATCTAAATCTTTTAAAGTAGCAATTCTGATTTTCATAAGTGCAATTTCCTTTCCCTGATATATTAGATTTTATTGTAAGTGATAAGAAGAAAAAATGCAAATTGAAGAAAAAAATAGGGGGGGGAAAATGATGGTAGAAGCTGGAGAATGTGAAAAAAATATGGAAAAATTGTGAATAAAATGGATGTAAAGTGTTGACAAACTGTGCTAAGAGGAATACCATGATAATACCAAATAGAGGGATTATTAGGCTTACCAAGCCTAAGTTTATACACGTTTGGGAGTATAAATATAGGCACGACTAGAATTTGTAGCTTAGAAAATGAAAGGGAAAAGTCGGAATTGTGCTGTTTGGGTAAAACTTATTAATTAAGAGAATGTTTAGGAGGAAAGAAACATGTATAGGAAAAAGTTAATGCGCGCATGCTTAACAGGACTTATGGTTGTGACTGTTGCAACAGCAAATGTAGCGCCAGTATTTGCAGCTGAAGCACCAGCAGGAACAGAGACGACAACTTCAAAAACATCTGTTGTAAAAGCACAGTTTGTAGATGCAGCAGGAACAGTCGTAGCAGGTGGAGACTACTTTGTAGATGCAGATGGAGATGGAGTTTTCAATGTGAGTGAACTTCCGGTACCAGAAGGATACAAAGCAGAGACAGTTGGAGATTTCTCTACAAAAGATTACGCGGACACAGCACTCCAGGTAACAGTTGACAAAATTGCAAAAGCATCTGTTGTAAAAGCACAGTTTGTAGATGAAGCAGGTGTAGTACTTGCAGGCGGAGACTATTTTGTAGATGCAGACGGAGATGGAATCTTTAATGTAAATGAACTGACAGAGTGGCTTCCTGAAGGATACAAACCAATGGTTCTTGGAGATTTCTTTGTAGCGGATTACAAAGACTGTCCATTACAGATCAAAGTAGAGAAGATTGCAAAAGAATCAATCGTGAAGATTCAGTTTGTAGATGCTGAAACAGATGAAGTCGTAGCAGGCGGAGACTATTTTGTAGATGCAGACGGAGATGGAATCTTCAATCATACAGAAGTATTAGAGTGGGTACCGGAAGGATATGAATTACAGGAATTTGGAGATTTCCAGGTAGAGTTTTATAAAGAAACTCCATTGCAGCTTAGTGTGACAAAGATTGCAGAAGAGCCAGAGAATCCAGATCCGGAAGATCCAAACAAACCAGAGAAACCAGAAGATACAGGAAAAGAAGACACAAATAAAAAAGACGACAAAAAAGAGGATACTAAGAAAGAAGATAAGAAGAAAACTTCTCCAAAGACTGGAGATGAGACAAGTGCAGCAACCGCAGCATTACCTGTAGGTGTGAGCCTTGCAGCAATTCTTGCAGTATTAGTGAAAAAATTTAAATAATCTGAAAAACGCATAGACGGATTTAGGTTATAAAAAATGGAAATATTGCCAAAAATGCATTGCGTTTTTGGCAATATTTTTCTATGGGGAGTACATGAAAGACAGGGGTATAAGCCAGGTGGCGAAAGGAACAAGGATTACAATGAGAAAATACATAAGATTGGTATTGATGATATGTATATTGGGAATTCTGACATGTGGATGTGGGAAAAAAGATAAGGAAGAAAAAACAGTACCGTTGACAATATATGAACAGCTGAAAGTTACAGAGGAGTCCCTTCCAGATGAAGAAACAAAAGTAATACAAAAAGGTGTCAATAGTTGGGCAAAAGCATTTTTGGCGGTAAATAGTGATGCTCAAGATAAAGAAATAACAGATCAGAGTTTGTATCAAAGTATTGCAAATACAGAACATAGAAGATTATTAAAAGAAGAAAGAGATGCTTTTTATAAAGAAAGCGTGGTTAATATCAATGAAGTGTCTACACAAGTAAAAAGTGCAAAGAAAGCGCAATATGGTAAAACAGATGTAGGTGTTGTGGAATGTGATATAGATGTGAAAGGCACAAGAAATGACCAGGCATTTGAAAAGATATATACTATGCAGATGGTAGTCAATTATCAGACAAATGTTGTATCAGTGTATGAGGTTGAGGATATTACGTGGGAATAAGAAATACCGGTAAAGGGATATCAGTTTTGGAGAGATATCAGGTTACCGGTATTTTTTATGACAAAGAATATAAAAAATGCAGCAATTTTTCATAGAATATTGGAAAGTATTGACAAAAAAAGATTCGAATATACACTAGAAGTGTTTAGGTAGCAAACGTTACGGAAATTTGAAATGGTTTGTTATTTAAGGGGAAACTAAAAGTTATAATAGGAGGAAAGTAGTATGTACAGGAAAAAATTAATGCGCGTATGCCTGACGGGTGTTATGGTTGTTTCAATTGCAACAGCGAACGTTGCACCAGTGTTTGCAGCAGAGCCAGTGGAAAAGGTGGAGACGGAGAGCGATAGTTGGGATAGTATTTCTGGTGAAATTAATTTTAGAGATACAGACAACAATGAATCTATCTTTGTGCAATTTAACAATGAAAAAGTGGAGGATTATCGTTGGGGTGATGATCCGAAAGATACATATGAAGTATTGCCGGCAGAAACTGTGAAAAAATATCTTCCAGAAGGATATGAATTGGTAGAAGGTATCTATTCGGTAGCAGGTGGAGAGACACAGGATTCTTATTTTGTATATGCCGAGGTAAAGAAAGTACTTGTCGAAGAAACACAGGATGTGAAAATCAATTATTATGATGAAGCAGCTGGAAAACAGGTAGCAGAAGTGCCGGTACAGGTATCAATTGATACATCGTGTGTAAATATGGCAATCCTGACAAGATACCTGCCAGAAGGATATACACTTGAAGGTTCTGATTGTATCATCAGAGACGGATATGTATATGTATCCGTAGCGCCAGCAGAAGAAGTACAGAATGTAAAAATCAATTACTATGATGAAGCAGCAAAGAAACAGGTAGCAGAAGTACCGGTACAGGTATCAATTGATACATCATGTGTAAATATGGCAATCCTGACAAGATATCTTCCAGAAGGATATACAATCGAAGGTACAGACTGTATCATCAGAGACGGATATGTATATGTATCCGTAGCACCAGCAGAAGAAGTACAGAATGTAAAGATCAATTACTATGATGAGGATGCTGAGAAACAGGTAGCAGAAGTACCGGTACAGGTGTCAATTGATACATCATGCGTAAACATGGCAATTCTGACAAGATATATGCCGGAAGGATATGCATTGGTAAGTTCAGACTGCATCATTAGAGATGGATACGTATATGTTTCTGTAAAGAAAGATGTAGAGATCAGAGAAGCAGTGCTTCACATTACATTTGAAACTCCGAACGGAGAAGTTGTTACAACAGAAACAGTAACAGCAGAAGGCGCTGATGGAGAAGACGCGGTATTCAGACTTGGTGTAGACTTCAATCTTCCAACAGGATACAAGCTGTCCAACGACAGAGATCAGGTAACAGAAATCACAATTCCATTTGGATCCACAGGCGGACATACAATGGTTGTAGAAAAAGGTGACCTTTCTTCCATCGTAAAAATCCAGTTTGTAGATGCTGAGAATAATGATGAAGTAGTAGCAGGTGGAGATTACTTTGTTGATGGTGATGGAGACGGAATCTTCCACACAAGAGAGATCACAGAGTGGGTACCGGAAGGATATGAGTTACAGGAAGTTGGAGATTTCCAGGTAGAGCTGTACAAAGAGACACCATTACAGCTGAGCGTAACAAAGATCAAAGAGGATAAACCGGAAACTCCGGATCCAGAGGAGCCAAATAAACCAGAGAAACCAGAAGATCCTGACAAAGAAGACACAAATAATAAAGACGACAAAAAAGAGGATACTAAGAAAGAAGATAAGAAGAAAAATTCTCCAAAGACCGGAGATGAGACAAGTGCAGCAGCTGCAGCATTACCGGCAGGTGTCAGTCTTGCAGCAATCCTTGCAGTATTAGTAAAAAAATTCAAATAATCTGAAAAACGAATAGACGGTTTTCGGTTATAAGAAATGAGAATATTGCCAAAAATGCAGTGCGTTTTTGGCAATATTTTTTTAAAATTTTCAGATTGTACTAAATCAAATACAAACGAGAATCATTCCTGTTTTCTCTTGTCTTTCTTTTAACATAATGGTATACTAAGACCCGTAAGAAAGAGAAAATTATTCATGTACATTGAAGGAGGATTTTAAACGATGGCACAGTTTGAACAGTGGTCAGGATTTAACGGAAGACTCTGGAAAGAGGAAGTTAACGTTCGTGACTTCATCCAGAACAACTACACACCATATGAAGGTGATGAATCTTTCCTGGTTGGACCTACAGAGGCAACTGACAAATTATGGGGAGAGCTTCAGAAACTGCAGAAAGAAGAGCGTGCAAAAGGCGGCGTTCTGGATATGGAGACAGAAGTAGTTTCTGGACTGACAGCGTATGGCCCGGGATATATTAACGAAGAAATGAAAGATTTAGAGCAGGTTGTTGGTCTTCAGACAGACAAACCGCTGAAGAGAGCATTTATGCCATACGGTGGTATTAAAATGGCTGAGCAGGCTTGTACAACATACGGATATGAGCCAAGCCCGAAACTGCACGAGATCTTCACAAAATATCATAAAACACACAATCAGGGAGTATTCGATATCTACACACCTGAGATGAAAAAAGCCCGTCACAGCAAGATAATCACAGGACTTCCGGACACATACGGAAGAGGACGTATCGTAGGTGACTACCGTCGTGTAGCTCTTTACGGAATCGATTACCTGATCGAGCAGAAACAGAATGATTTTATCGAGGGTGAAAGACACGGAATGAAAGGAACAGATTTCCGTCTTCGTGAAGAAATCGCTGATCAGATCAAAGCATTAAAAGAAATGAAAGAAATGGCTGCTGTTTACGGATTTGATATTTCCAGACCAGCTACAAACGCAAAAGAAGCTGTGCAGTGGCTGTACTTCGGATACCTTGCAGCAATCAAAACTCAGAATGGTGCTGCAATGAGCGTTGGACGTATTTCTACATTCCTTGACATTTATATTGAAAGAGACTTAAAGAACGGAACACTGACAGAGACAGAAGCTCAGGAACTGATCGACCACATCGTTATGAAGTTCAGAATGGTTAAATTCGCAAGAATTCCATCTTATAACGAGTTGTTCTCAGGAGACCCGGTATGGGCTACACTGGAAATGGGTGGTATCGGAATGGACGGACGTTCTATGGTAACAAAGAACGACTATCGTTTCCTTCATACACTGGAGAACATGGGACCTTCACCAGAGCCAAACCTGACAGTATTATATTCTTCTAATCTGCCAGAGAACTTCAAGAAATATTCTTCTTATATTTCTATCAAGACAAGTTCTGTACAGTACGAGAACGATGATGTAATGCGTCCAGTATGGGGAGATGACTATTCTATCTGCTGCTGCGTATCTGCAACACAGACAGGAAAAGAGATCCAGTTCTTTGGAGCACGTGCAAACCTTGCAAAATGTCTGCTTTACGCAATCAACGGTGGTGTTGATGAGAAGACAAAAACACAGGTTGCTCCAAAATACAGCCCAATCACATCAGAGTACCTTGACTATGATGAAGTAATGGACAAATATGACCAGATGATGGAATGGCTGTCTAAACTGTATGTAGATACATTGAACATGATTCACTACATGCACGATAAATACTACTATGAAGCAGCAGAGATGGCTCTGATCGATACAAATGTAAGACGTACATTTGCTACAGGTATCGCTGGATTCTCTCACGTAGTAGACTCTTTAAGTGCGATCAAATATGCAAAAGTTAAAGTAATCCGTGACGAAAACGGACTTGCTGTTGACTACGAGACAGAGGGAGACTTCCCAAGATACGGTAACGATGATGACCGTGCTGACGAGATTGCTGTATGGCTGTTAAGAACATTCATGAGCAAACTGAAAAAATGCCACACATACAGAGACTCTGAGCCAACAACATCTATCCTTACAATTACATCTAACGTTGTATATGGTAAGGCTACAGGATCTCTTCCAGACGGAAGAAAAGCTGGGGAACCACTTTCACCAGGAGCAAACCCATCTTACGGTGCAGAGCAGAATGGTCTGTTAGCTTCTCTGAACTCAGTTGCAAAACTTCCATACGAAGAAGCACTGGACGGAATTTCTAATACACAGACAATCAGCCCTGGAGCACTTGGACATGATGACGATGAGAGAAAAGTAAATCTGGCTAACGTAATGGACGGATACTTTGATCAGGGAGCACATCACCTGAACGTAAACGTATTCGGAACAGAGAAACTCATCGATGCTATGGAGCACCCAGAGAAAGAAGAATATGCAAACTTCACAATCCGTGTATCAGGATACGCTGTTAAATTTATCGACCTGACACGTGAGCAGCAGTTAGACGTAATTGCAAGAACATGCCATAAAGCACTGTAATTTGTAATTCACAGGGACGTAGTACAAACAGGATGCTACGTCCCTTTTTAAATATCAAGAGAAAGGGAATCAAGCAAATGAAAGGATATATACACTCAACAGAGAGTTTTGGATCCGTAGACGGACCGGGAGTCCGTTTTCTTATTTTTGTGAGCGGATGTCCAATGCGCTGTCAGTTCTGCCATAATCCGGATACATGGAGTATGAAGACAGGAACGCAGATGTCAGCAGATGAATTGTTGGACAAAGCATGGAAATACCGCAGTTATTGGGGAAAATCCGGTGGAATTACAGTCAGCGGAGGCGAGCCGCTTTTGCAGATCGACTTCTTATTGGAATTGTTTAAGAAAGCAAAAGAAAAAGGAATCCACACAACAATCGATACAAGTGGAGCACCTTTTACAAGAGAAGAACCGTTTTTTAGTAAGTTTGAGGAACTGATGAAATATACAGATCTGCTTCTTTTGGATATCAAACATATTGACGATGAGCAGCACAAGATTTTGACTGGTCATACGAATCAGAATATTCTGGATTTGGCGAGATATTTAAGTGACATCAATAAACCGGTGTGGATTCGTCACGTACTGGTTCCGGAGAGAAGTGATAATGATGAATATCTGAAAAAGCTGGATGCATTCATTCAGACACTCTCCAATGTAGAGAAAGTGGAAGTACTTCCGTACCATACATTGGGAGAGTATAAGTGGAAAGAACTGGGGATGGAATATCCGCTGGAGGGGATCGAGCCTCCGACAGAAGAGCGGATCCGCAATGCGAATGAATTGCTTCATACAGGAAAATAAAAAAGAAATCGCTCATCATCCGCCTGAGATGATGAGCGATACTTTTTATGCATTATTCTGTTTCAACAAATGCGTCTTTTCCAAGTCCGCACAGTGGACATAACCAGTCTTCCGGGATATCTTCAAAAGCTGTTCCAGCCTCTACACCGTTGTCTGGATCGCCTACTTCAGGATCATAAATGTATCCACATGCTTCACATAAATATTTTTTCATAAAAATAGTCCTCCTTTAATTTTTAACGAAAGCATTTAACATATGTATTATAACCAAAACAAAACGATAAGTCTACTAAAAAATAGAAATTTGTAATTAATTATAATAATAGTAATTATTATTGATATAAGAAGAGCTAATAAAATAATGAAACAGTAAAAGAATGGAGTAATAGGAGCATGGTAAATAGAAAACAATATTGACATCCATACAGGCTGTCCATATAATATAATTAGCAGTTGTATCAAAGGGTTCTGGTTGTTGCAGGACCCTTTCTTATATTCTGGAGGGAGAAATTTATTATGAATAAAAAAGAAGTATTAGAAATCCGTAAGCAGTTTACACCGGCAAATTGCGCGATCACAAGAATTGCCGGCTGCTATGTGGATCATGAGAAAAATAAAAAGATGGAATCAAAATCGGCATTTTTATCTTTGCCTGAGGAAGAGGCGTTTAAATATTTTGACATTTTTAAAAAGACACTTTCCGGGACGATGGGGAAAAATATGTTGAATATGGAATTCCCGATCGACCAGGAGATGCCAGGCGGGACACAGGAATTTTTAATGAAACTAAAAGCCAGTAAGCTGGAAGATGACATGCTCCTGGAAGAATTTTATGACAAAGTAATCGCTACATATGAGTATGCGGAGAATTATTATATTATTTTAATCCATGCAATGTATGATGTGCCGGGCAGATCGTCTGACAATCTGGAGATGTTTGACGCATCCGATGAAGTGTATGAGTATTTGGTGTGCAGTATCTGTCCGGTTTCGTTGTCAAAGGCAGGATTAAGTTACAATGCAGAGAGCAATTGTATTCAGGATCGTATCCGGGACTGGGTGGTAGATATGCCGGACAAGGGATTTTTGTTTCCGGCTTTTAATGACAGAAGCACGGATATTCATGGAGTACTCTATTATACGAAGAAATCAGAGGATTTGCAGCCGGAGTTGATTGAGCAGCTGCTGGGAGCAAGGATGCCGATGTCAGCCAACACGCAGAAGGAGACATTTCAGATGCTGATCGAGGATACTCTGGGAGAAGACGGAGATTATGAGACGATCCGCAATATCCATGATACTTTGAATGACATGATTGAGGAACATAAAGAAGAACAGGAACCGCTGCAGTTGGATAAGACCGATGTACGCAAGGTATTTGAAAAGAGCGGCGTTTCTTCGGAAAAAATGGAGTGTTTTGATCAAAATTATGAAGAGACAGCAGGGGAAAAGACTTCTCTTCTTGCAACCAATATTACGGAGACAAAAAAGTTTCAGATTGAAACGCCGGATATTGTGATTAAAGTCAATCCGGAACGGGCGGATCTGATCGAAACGAGAGTGATAGATGGAAGGCAGTGTCTGGTCATTGCTGTAGATGATCATATTGAAGTTAATGGAGTAAATGTAAGGACTCTGAAGCGCAAAAAAAGCACAGAAGAAGAGGAATAAAATAGAACATAACGGGATTTTTATCTGGCGGTCTCAGATGTTGATCAGAGACTGCTTTTTTACGAAATGAAAATAATTAAACATCTAACTAGTTTATTGGCATAAATATTAAAAAAATGTGAAAAATTATATTAATGCTTGATTTTTTTGGAAGATAATACTAATATATCGATTAGATATCTAACTAATTAAAAAGGAGGTATAGCAATGCGCTGTGATCTGGATAAGGTTCCAAGTGTCGGACTCTTTGGGATGGTGGTTCATCAGGGCGGACTGCGGGCACAGAAGATGTTTGACAAGTATGGGCTGAATAAGAGTCAGGCAGGCATCCTGTTTATGCTGCATCATGAGGAAGCTGTTTCTCAAAAGCCTCTTTCTCAGAAGGAGCTGGCAAAAAAGTTGAATGTGACGGCGCCGTCTATTACATCTGCGATTCAGAAGATGGAGAAGGCTGGATTTATCAAACGACAGCCGGACGAAAAGGATCAAAGGATCATGCGTCTGTATCTGGATGAAAAGGGAAAGGCTTGCATTGAACATGTAAAGGAAGTAGCCATGCAGATGGATGAAATCATGTTCCGAGGCATCAGTCAGGAAGAGAAGCTTCTTTTGCGAAGAATTATGATTCAGATTTTTGACAACTTAAAAGAAGAACCAAGGTTTCATACATCAGGAGAAAGTAAAACAGAGAGATAAGGCAGGAAAGGAGAGCGTATGAAAAATTTATTTAAGTATATTCTGCATTACTGGCAGGCGGTGATCGCAATCGTGGCGATTTTGATCGTACAGGCATATTGCGATCTGTCGCTTCCGGCATATACGTCGGATATTGTCAATGTCGGAATCCTACAGGGCGGAATTGAAGACAAGGCACCAACAGCAATTTCAGAAGAAGAATGGAATAAGCTAATGCTGTTTGTGTCAGAGAATGATTTACAGACCGTGAAGGATGCTTATCAAAAAAATGAGGATTCTTATGACAAACCGGCATTTGTGCTCAAGGAAGCTGTGAAAGAAAATGAGACAGAGCTTAAAGAAGTGGAAGACGCATTGGCGCTTCCAATGATGATCACTTCCGGATTTGAGTCCGGAAGCGAGAAGACGCAGGAAGCGGAAGAGATGTTAAAACAACAGATTCCGAAAGAAATGCTGACAGAAGATACGACAGTATTTGATATTTTGCAGATGCTGCCGTCAGAAGCAAGGGAGGAGCTGACGAAGGAACTTCAGAAAGAAATGAAGGATATGCCGGATATGATCCTGGAGCAGGCAGCGATGAGTTATGCAAAAGGGGTTTACAAGGATCTGGGAATTGATGTGGAGGGACTACAGTATCACTACCTCTTTGCTACAGGAGGAAAAATGATCGCATTGGCACTTCTTGGAATGGCAGCAAGTATTCTGGTCTGTTATCTGGCAGCCAGAGTGGGTGCCAGAGTGGGACGCGATATCAGAGGAAATGTGTTCCGAAAGGTGGTCGGATTTTCCAACAATGAATTTGACCATTTTTCTACCGCATCCCTGATTACCAGAAGCACGAATGATATTCAGCAGGTACAGGTACTGTCAGTGATGATTTTGCGGATGGTTCTGTATGCACCGATTTTGGCTATCGGAGGAGTGTATCAGGTATTTCAGACGAATGTTTCTATGTCCTGGATCATTGCATTTGCGGTTGGTCTGATTGCATGTGTGGTATTGGTGCTGTTTGTAGTTGCAATGCCAAAGTTTAAGATTTTACAGAAATTAGTCGATAAGCTGAATCTGGTGACAAGGGAGATTCTGACAGGACTTCCGGTGATTCGGGCATTCAGTACGGAAAAGTATGAGGAAAAACGATTTGATGCGGCAAATATTGATCTGACGAAGACCAGTCTGTTTGTCAATCGTGCGATGACGTTTATGATGCCTACCATGATGTTCATCATGAATGGAATTTCTGTGCTGATCGTATGGAATGGAGCACATGGAATCAGTGACGGCCAGATGCAGGTTGGAGATATGATGGCATTTATTCAGTACACGATGCAGATTATCATGGGATTCTTGATGATCTGTATGATCTCGATCATGCTTCCAAGAGCAGCGGTATCTGCAGATCGTATTGAAGAGATCTTGACAAGCAAATCTGTAATTGAGGATCCGAAAGAAGCCGCAGAGTTCCAGAAATCGGAAAAAGGTGTCCTGAAATTTGAACATGTATCCTTTCGATATCAGGGAGCGGACGAAGATGTGCTTCACGATATCCATTTTACAGCAAAGCCGGGAGAGACTACAGCGATCATTGGAAGTACCGGAAGCGGAAAATCTACGCTGGTTAATCTGATCCCGAGATTTTACGATGTGACAGAAGGATCGATCACTCTGGATGGTGTGGATGTCCGGGAAGTATCCCAGCATATGCTGAGAGATAAGATCGGATATGTTCCACAGAAGGGAGTTCTGTTTTCCGGAGATATTGCTTCTAATATTTTATTCGGAAATCCGGATGGTGGCGAAGCTGTGATGAAGGAAGCTGCACAAATCGCACAGGCGGAAGAGTTTATTGAAGCAAAATCGGAGAAATATCACAGTCACATTGCACAGGGCGGTTCCAACGTATCTGGCGGACAGAAACAGAGATTGTCCATTGCAAGAGCGATCGCGAAACATCCAGAGCTGTTTATCTTTGATGACAGTTTCTCGGCGCTGGATTATAAAACAGATGTTATCTTGAGAAGAGCATTGAAAGAAAAGACAAAAGACAGTACGGTTTTGATAGTGGCGCAGCGAATCAGTACGATCCTGCATGCAGATCAGATCATTGTGCTGGACGAGGGACGAGTTGCCGGAATCGGAACACACAGCGAACTTCTGGAAAATTGTGAGGTATACCGCCAGATCGCGGCTTCACAGCTTTCGGAGGCAGAATTGAATCTCAGTGGGAAGGAGGCGGGAGCAAATGCCTAGACATGGACATATGGGTCCGCAAGGAGCGGATGAAAAAGCAAAGGATTTAAAGGGAACACTTAAGAAATTGCTTCATTATATGAGTGTATTCAAGGTGCAGATGCTGTTGATCGTGATCTTTGCAGTCTGCGGAACAACATTTACGATTATCGGACCAAAGATTCTTGGAAAAGCAACAACGGAAATTGCCAACGGTCTGATGAGCAAAGTATCCGGCGGAAGCGGGATGGACTTTGAAAAGATTGGACAGATCCTGCTGCTGACACTTGCATTATATCTGGTCAGCACATTGTGCTCGTTTATTCAGGGATATCTGATGACGGGGGTTTCTCAGAAAACAACATACCGTTTGCGAAAAGAAATCTCAGAGAAGATCAATCGTATGCCGATGAACTATTTTGATACAAAACCAGTCGGAGAAGTGTTATCCAGAGTGACCAATGATGTTGATACACTGGGACAGAGTCTGAACCAGAGTGCGACACAGATGATTCAATCCGTGACAACGCTGATTGGGGTGCTGATCATGATGCTTACGATCAGTCCTTTGATGACACTTGTGACACTGATTATTCTCCCGATTTCCATGCTGCTGATCGGATTTGTCATGAAGCATTCTCAGAAATATTTCCGCGGACAGCAGGAGTATCTGGGAAATGTGAATGGACAGGTGGAAGAAGTTTACAGTGGTCACAGTATTATCAAGGCTTTTAATAAAGAAGAAAATGTAATTGATGAGTTTGATGCAACCAATGACAAATTGTATGACTCTGCATGGAAATCGCAGTTCTTTTCAGGAATGATGATGCCGATCATGCAGTTTATCGGAAATCTTGGCTATGTAGTCGTTGCGATTCTGGGAGGATTTCTGACGATCAAGAAAACGATTGAAGTGGGAGATATTCAGTCTTTCATTCAATATGTCAGAAGTTTTACACAGCCGATCCAGCAGATCGCACAGGTTGCAAACATGCTGCAGATGACAGCTGCGGCGTCCGAGAGAGTGTTTGAATTTCTGGAGGAAGAAGAGGAAGATCAGACTGTGGAGCATCCGGTATCGGTAGAAAATCTGGAAGGAAATGTAAGCTTTGATCATGTTCATTTTGGATACAATGCGGATAGGATCATTGTCAATGACTTCTCAGCAGAAGTAAAAGAGGGGCAGAAAATTGCAATTGTAGGACCGACCGGAGCAGGAAAGACAACGATGATCAAGCTTCTGATGCGATTCTACGATGTAAACAGCGGTGCGATCAAGATTGACGGACATGACGTCAGAGATTTCAACAGAAGTGAACTGCGTGAAATGTTCGGAATGGTGCTGCAGGATACCTGGCTGTTCAATGGAAGTATTTGGGACAACATCAAATACGGAAAACTGGATGCAACGGATGAAGAAGTGATCCAGGCAGCCAAGGCAGCTCATGTGCATCAGTTTGTGAAGACACTGCCGGGCGGATATGATATGGAACTGAATGAAGAAGCAAACAATGTGTCTCAGGGTCAGAAACAGCTGTTGACGATCGCGAGGGCAATTCTGGCAGATCCGAAGATCCTGATTCTGGATGAGGCGACAAGTTCTGTAGATACAAGGACAGAGGTATTGATCCAGAAAGCCATGGATAACCTGATGAAGGGACGTACCAGCTTTGTGATTGCTCATCGTCTGTCAACGATTCGGGATGCAGATATGATCCTTGTTATGAAAGACGGAGATATCGTAGAGCAGGGAAATCACGAAGAACTTCTGGCAAAAGGCGGATTCTATGCGGATCTGTATAACTCACAGTTTGAGAAAACAACGGAAGTGGCATAATATAAGAACCGGCAGGAGAGGAGACTTTCCTGTCGGTTTTGTGTTTCGTGAAAAAATATGTTATACTAAAAAATATGACAAAAAAGGGGGCAAAAGAGTATGCCGTTGACACATTTTGATGCGGAGGGAAAAGCCCGCATGGTAGACGTGACAGAGAAAAAAGAGACGGTAAGAGAAGCAACAGCAACCGGAAAGATCAAAGTCAGCCGGGACGTGTATGATGCGATTGAAGCCGGAACGGTCGGAAAAGGCGATGTGCTTTCTGTGGCGACCACAGCCGGGATCATGGGTGTGAAACGGACGGCGGATCTGATTCCGATGTGTCATATCCTGCCGATCACGAACTGTAAGATCCGTTTTGAAAAGGATCCTAAAAATCTGGAGATCACCTGCTTTTGTACGGTAAAAGTGACCGGAAAGACCGGAGTGGAGATGGAGGCGCTGACAGGTGTCAGTGTGGCGCTCCTGACGATTTATGATATGTGTAAGGCTCTGGATAAATTTATGGAAATACAGGATATTTATCTTTGTAAAAAGACTGGAGGAAAGAGTGGAGAGATCGTAAATCCGAGAATGGAAGACAGAGGAGAAGAGGGAAGATGAAGGCAGCAGTTGTGACATTGAGCGACAAGGGATTTCGAAACGAACGGGAAGATAAAAGCGGAGAGCTGGTACAGATGATGTTGAAAGAAGCCGGATATGAAGTGGCGGAATACAGGTTACTTCCGGATGAGCAGGCGCAGATCGAGACGGTATTAAAAGAGTTGAGTGATGAGAAAGAGATGGATCTGATCCTCACGACAGGAGGAACCGGGTTTTCGCAAAGAGACTGTACACCGGAAGCAACGATGAATGTAGCTACCCGAAATGCGCCGGGGATTGCAGAAGCAATGCGGTATGCGTCACTGGCTATTACCCCCAGAGCGATGTTGAGCCGCGGGGTATCGGTGATTCGAAATCAGACACTGATCATTAACCTTCCGGGTAGTCCGAAAGCGGTGAAAGAAAATCTGGAGTATATTTTGCCTACACTGTCACATGGACTGGAAATTTTAAAAGGAGTGACAGGAGAATGCGGGATCAGTTTGAAAGAAACATAAATTATATGAGAGTATCCGTCACGGACTTGTGCAATCTGCGCTGTGTGTATTGCATGCCGAAAGAGGGAATCAGACAGATTTCTCACGATGAGATCCTTACGTTTGATGAGATCGCAAGGGTGTGCCGGATCGGGGCAGAACTTGGGATTTCCAGGATCAAGCTGACAGGCGGCGAACCGCTGGTGCGAAAGGGGATTGAAGACCTTGCAGAGATGATCTGCCGGATTCCGGGAATCGAGCAGGTGACGCTGACGACAAACGGAATCCTGTTAAAAGATAAATTGCCTGCACTCAAAAAGGCTGGAATTTCTGCGGTTAACATCAGTCTGGATACGATGGACAGAGCGCAGTATCAGGAATTGACAGGAAAGGACTGTTTGTTGCAGGTAATGGAAGGCATTCGGGCGGCACTGGAGCAGGGGATGCGTGTGAAAATAAACTGCGTGGCGCTGAATGAATGTAATGAGTTTCAGTGGGGAAAGCTTGCAGCATTGGCAAAAGAGTATCCGCTGGATGTGCGTTTTATTGAAATGATGCCGATCGGTCTTGGAAAAGCTTATCAGGGAAGTATGCAGGAAGTGATACAGAAGAACCTGGAAAATATATATGGTGCAGCAAAGCCGGATTCAGGGGCAGTGCGTGGAAATGGTCCGGCAGTATACTGGGAGTTTCCTGGGTTTCAGGGAAAGATTGGATTTATCAGTGCGATCTCCCATAAGTTCTGCAAAGACTGCAACCGGATTCGGATGACGGCTGAAGGTTTTGTGAAGCCCTGTCTGCAGTTCGCACAGGGAGTGGATATGAGATCCCTTTTAAGAGGGCAGACGGATGATAAAGAACTGAAGCAGGTATTCGAGCGGTTGATTTATGAAAAGCCACGCTGCCATCAGTTTGAAACAGAAAAAGCGGACGAAAGTCTCGAACAGCGTGAGATGTCAAAAATCGGAGGATAGGTTGAAATGGGAATTGTAAGAGCAGTGTGTACGAGCCCGGCAAAGGGAACGCAAAAGACGAACGTGAAAAGTGCGGAATTTATAGAAGATTTTGGAATCAAAGAGGATGCCCATGCGGGAAAGTGGCATCGTCAGATCAGTCTTCTTTCCTATGAAAAGATCGAGGCGTTTCGGGCAAGAGGAGCAGAGGTTGCAGATGGTGCATTTGGAGAAAATCTGGTGGTAGAGGGATTTGACTTTAAAAATCTTCCGGTGGGAACCCGGTTTCAGTGCAACGAAGTTATTTTAGAGATGACACAGATTGGAAAGGAATGTCATCACGGATGTGAGATTTTTCAGAAGATGGGAGACTGCATCATGCCAAGAGAAGGTGTATTTGCAAGGGTCATTCACGGCGGACGGATTTCCTGCGGGGATGAGATGTACATTTTGGGTCAAGGTGAGCAGTAACCATTTCGATACGAAGTGAGAGAAGATTTTCTTGCAGAAATAAAAGAAACGTAATATAGTGTAAAAAGCAAAAGTAAACGGAGGAACAAATATGAAATGGAATAAATTTCGTCTGACAACGACAACAGAGGCGGAGGATATTGTCAGCAGTATGCTTATGGATTTGGGAATCCAGGGGGTCGAGATTGAAGATAAAGTTCCGCTGACACAGTCGGACAAAGAGCAGATGTTCGTTGATATCCTGCCGGAGACAGAGGCAGATGACGGTGTGGCATACCTGAGTTTTTATCTGGAGGAGGATGAAGATAAAGAAAAGGTACTTGCTGATGTGCGTGCAGAATTACAAGATATGGCATCCTATTTGAACGTGGGGGCGTGTACGATCGAAGAGTCTCAGACAGAGGATGTGGACTGGGTAAATAACTGGAAGCAGTATTTTCATCAGTTCTATGTGGATGACATTCTGATCATCCCATCCTGGGAGGAAGTAAAGCCGGAAGACAGTGATAAAATGGTGATCCATATCGATCCGGGGACTGCATTCGGAACAGGAATGCATGAGACAACCCAGCTTTGTATCCGGCAGATCCGCAAATATACAACGCCGGAGACAACAATCCTTGATGTGGGATGCGGAAGCGGTATTCTGGGAATGCTGGCTTTGAAATTCGGCGCAAAATATTCCGTTGGAACAGATCTGGATCCATGTGCGATCGAGGCAACTTATGAGAACATGGAAGTCAACGGAATCAGTAAAGAGATGTACGAAGTGATGATCGGAAATATCATTGATGACAAAGACGTGCAGGACAAAGTTGGTTATGGAAAATATGACATTGTCGTTGCAAATATTCTGGCAGATGTTTTGGTCGCACTGACACCGGTGATCGTGGATCAGCTCAAAGACGGTGGAATCTACATCACCAGCGGAATTATTGATGACAAAGAAGAGACAGTGGTAGAGGCAGTTAAAGCAGCAGGTCTGGAAGTCCTGGAAGTGACGTATCAGGGCGAGTGGGTTTCTGTGACGGCGAGAAAGAACGGATAAGGAAGGATTAAGATCCATGCAGAATTTTTTTGTATATGACTCTCAGGTGCAGGGGGAAAACATTTATATAGAGGGAACCGATGTAAACCACATCGTACATGTTCTTCGTATGAAGGTTGGAGAGGAAGTCAGTGTACACGATGATGTGAACCGGAAATACCTGTGCCGGATCGAGAAACTGCTGGAAGAAAGAGTGGTGCTTTCTATTGTGGAGCAGCAGGAGTCGGACACGGAACTTTCCTGCCCGATCTATCTGTTCCAGGGTCTTCCAAAGGGAGATAAGATGGAATGGATCATTCAGAAGTGTGTAGAGCTTGGCGTACACGCAATCGTGCCGGTCGCGACGAAGCGGGCGGTTGTAAAGCTGGACGAGAAGAAAGCGCAGAAAAAAGTGAACAGATGGAATGCCATCGCAGAGAGTGCGGCGAAGCAGTCCGGAAGAGGGATCGTTCCGGAAGTACTTCCGGTGATGAAATGGAAGGAGGCGCTGGAATACGCGCGTCAGCTGGATGTTAAGATGATCCCTTATGAGAAGGCAGCAGGGATAAACGCCACAAAGCAGCTGATCGCCTCTGTTTCTTTTGGACAGTCAGTCGGGATTTTTATCGGTCCGGAAGGCGGCTTTGAAGAGGCAGAAGTGGAAGCTGCAAAAGAGATAGGGGCAATTCCGGTGACTCTGGGAAGAAGAATCTTACGAACAGAGACAGCGGGGATGACGATCCTGTCAATTCTGATGTATCATCTGGAAAGAGAGTAACATAGTTTAATATTGAGAAGAAGTGAAAAGGAAGGTATCATGGAAGTATATTTGGACAATTCGGCGACTACCAGATGTTACACAGAGGTGGGAGAACTGGTATATAAAGTGATGTGTCAGGACTATGGAAATCCGTCTTCCATGCACCGCAAAGGTGTGGATGCGGAGCATTATATCAAGGATGCAAAAGAAATTCTGGCAAAAATTCTGAAGGTCAATGCAAAAGAAATTTATTTTACGTCCGGCGGTACAGAAAGTGACAATCTGGCGATCATTGGAACAGCAAAAGCAAACAAAAGAAGAGGAAATCATCTGATCACATCATCTATTGAGCATCCGGCGATTTTGAATACGATGCGTTATCTGGAAGAGGAAGAAGGCTTTCGTGTGACCTATCTTCCGGTGGACAGCATGGGACGCATCAAGCTGGAAGCTCTGAAAGAGGCGTTGTGTGACGAGACAATTCTGGTTTCCGTCATGTATGTGAATAACGAAGTAGGAGCAGTGCAGCCGATCGATGAGGCTGTCCGGATTGTGAAGGAATATAATCCGGATATTCTGTTCCATTCGGATGCCGTACAGGGATTCGGAAAGTATAAGATTTATCCGAAGCGTCAGAAGATCGATCTGCTGACAGGAAGCGGACATAAGATCCACGGACCGAAAGGAACTGGATTTTTATATGTCAGTGAGAAAGTTAAGATCAAACCAATCGTGTTTGGCGGAGAACAGCAGAAAAATGTCCGTTCCGGTACAGAGAACGTTCCGGGGATTGCAGGACTCGGGTTAGCGGCAAAGATGATCTACCATGATCTGGATATGAAGACTGCACTGATGCGGGAACTCAAAGAGTATTTTATTGAAGGAATCGCGAAGATTGAAAATACAACCGTTCACGGGATGACCGATGAAAACAGTGCACCGCATATCATCAGTGTGGGCTTTGCAGGGATTCGAAGTGAAGTGCTTCTGCATACGCTGGAAGAGAAAGGAATTTACGTATCCTCAGGTTCTGCATGTGCGTCCAACCATCCGGCAATCAGCGGGGTGTTAAAGGGCATCGGAGCAGGAAAAGAGTATCTGGATGCGACGATCCGTTTCAGCATGTCTGAATTTACAACCAGAGAAGAAATTGACTATACATTGGAAACGCTATATAATTGTGTACCGATGCTGAGAAGATATACAAGACATTGATGCTTGATAAAGAGTCCAAAAGAAAAGGATAAATAAAGGAGAATATCATGAGATTTCATTCATTTTTGATTAAATACGGAGAAATCGGGATCAAAGGAAAGAACCGGTATCTGTTTGAAGACGCTCTGGTGCGTCAGATCCGTTTTGCATTGAAGGATGTGGACGGAGAATTTAATGTACACAAAGCACAGGGGAGAGTGTATGTGGACTGTGAAGGCGAATACGATTACGAAGAGACTGTGGAAAGTTTGAAACGAGTGTTTGGTATCGTAGGAATCTGCCCGGTTGTGCGTCTGCAGGACAATGGATTTGAACAGCTGAAAAAAGATGTGGAAAAATATATCGGAGAAGTGTACCCTGAGAAAAACCAGACATTTAAGATTGAAGCAAGAAGAAGCAGAAAGTCTTATCCGTTGAATTCTATGGAATTGAACTGTGAGTTGGGCGGTGTGATCCTGGATGCGTACCCGGAGATGAAAGTAGACGTACACAATCCGCAGATTCGTCTGAATGTGGAAGTACGGGAAGAGATTTATCTGTACTCAGAGATTATTCCGGGGCCGGGCGGAATGCCGGTAGGAACTAACGGAAGTGCCATGCTCCTGCTCTCCGGTGGTATCGACAGCCCGGTTGCCGGATATATGATCGCAAAACGCGGTGTCGCTCTGGAAGCAACGTATTTCCATGCACCACCGTATACGAGTGAACGTGCAAAAGAAAAAGTGGTGGATCTGGCAAGACTGGTTTCCAGGTATTCCGGCCCGATCAAGCTCAACGTAGTCAACTTTACAGACATTCAGCTGTATATCTATGAGAAGTGTCCGCATGAAGAACTGACGATTATTATGCGAAGATACATGATGAAGATCGCAGAGCATTTTGCAAAACAGGATGGCTGCCTGGGACTGATCACCGGAGAAAGTATCGGACAGGTTGCGAGCCAGACGATGCAGAGCCTTATGGCAACCAATGCAGCATGTACGCTTCCGGTCTACCGTCCGCTGATCGGATTTGATAAAAAAGAAATCGTGGATATTTCTGAAAAGATTGATACGTACGAGACATCGATCCAGCCGTATGAAGACTGCTGTACGATTTTTGTTGCCAAGCATCCGGTGACAAAACCGAATCTGGAGCGTATTGAGAAATCCGAGAGAAATCTGGATGAGAAGATTGATGAGCTGATGCAGACAGCAATCGATACGGTTGAAACGATCATGGTAAAATAGGACAATAAAAAGGCTGCCTCATAAAGAGACAGCCTAAAAATAAATGATTTCATTATTTGATGATGTAAGAATCCAGTGCAGCTAGGATGTCATCCAGATTAGAATCAGCGTGAATATTCAGATCGATCGGTTTAGAAAGATCCAAACTGAAAATTCCCATAATTGATTTGGCATCTATCACATATCTTCCGGACACTAAATCAAAATCGTTGTCATATTTTGTGATTTCGTTTACAAATGATTTTACTTTGTCGATTGAGTTTAAAGAAATCTGTACTGTTTTCATTATAAAAGTCCCTCCTTGATATACAATGCTTCGAGTATCTGTACTCTAGGTATATTCTACGAGAAGTAACTGCAAAAGTCAAGGAACAAACAGGAAAAACAAGGAAAACCAGGAGAATATTTTTATGAAAAAAGTCGCGTTACACAATCTGGGATGTAAGGTAAATGCATATGAGACAGAAGCCATGCAGGAAATGCTGGAACATGCCGGATATGAGATCGTTCCGTTTCAGGAAGGAGCGGACATTTATGTGATCAATACATGCACAGTGACCAATATTGCGGACCGCAAATCAAGACAGATGCTGCATCGGGCAAGAAAGATGAATCCGGATGCTGTTGTGGTCGCAGCCGGCTGTTATGTGCAGGCACAGGCTGAAAAGCAGGTGATCGATCCATGTATTGATATTGTACTCGGAAACAATAAAAAGCAGGATCTTCTGACAGCGCTGCAGGCATATGAAGAAGCACACGGTGATTTGCGGGAAGTGATCGATATCAATCATACAAAAGAATATGAGAATCTGCATCTGACAAAACAGGGGGAGCATACGAGAGCATATATCAAGGTGCAGGATGGCTGCAACCAGTTTTGTTCTTACTGTATTATCCCGTATGCGAGAGGAAGAGTCAGAAGCAGGGCAAAAGAAGATGTAGTAGCAGAAGTGACAGATCTGGCGAAAAACGGATACCAGGAAGTCGTGCTGACGGGAATTCATCTGAGCTCCTATGGCATTGATTTTGAAAATGAAGACAATCTGCTCAGTCTGATTCGTGCAGTGCATGAGATTGAAGGAATCAAAAGGATTCGTCTGGGATCTCTGGAACCAAGGATCATCACAGAAGAGTTTGTACAGGCGATCGCAGCGCTTCCGAAGATGTGCCCGCACTTCCATCTGTCATTGCAGAGTGGCTGCAATGAAACCTTAAAGAGGATGAACCGCAGATATACAAGTGAAGAGTTTTATGAAAAGTGTGAGATATTAAGAAAGTATTTTGAAAAACCGGCGCTGACAACAGATGTGATCGTGGGATTTCCGCAGGAAACAGAGGAAGAATTTGAAACAACGTATGAATTTCTGAAAAAGATCTGCTTCTATGAGACTCATATTTTCAAATATTCCAAACGAGAAGGCACGAAAGCGGCAGTGATGCAGGGACAGATCCCGGAGCAGATCAAGGCAAAAAGAAGCGCCAGACTGATCGAACTGGGGGAGAAAAACCGCAGAGCATATGAAGAATCGTTCCTTGGAAAAACAGTGGAAGTGCTGGTGGAAGAAAAATCGGATGTGAACGGAAAAGAAATGTGGACAGGGCACACAAAAGAGTATATGAAAATTGCACTAGAGTCAGAGAAAAATCTTCAGAATTGTATTCTAAACGTGCAAATTAAAGATGGCCGGGAAATTATTCATTGAATTTTAAAATAGATTATATTAGAATGATAAGTAGGATACTAACGCAATTATGCTGATTCCAGGGAATCAGATCTGCGCGTGAATAAAAGAAAAATGGAGGAGATACGATGAGCGATTTGAGTAATACACAGTTCTTTCAGGTAGAACCGGGACCACAGATTTCTGCAAAAGATATTCTGGAAATCGTGTATAAGGCACTGAAAGAAAAAGGATACAACCCGGTTAACCAGATCGTGGGATACATTATGTCAGGAGATCCTACTTACATTACCAGCTATAATGGAGCAAGAAGCCTGATTATGAAGGTGGAAAGGGATGAATTGGTCGAAGAACTGTTAAAAGCGTATATCGAGCATAATTCATGGGAATAATCGACTATGCGGATCATGGGACTGGATTATGGCACGAAGACTGTAGGGGTTGCGATCAGCGATGCTCTTGGTCTGACTGCGCAGGGGATAGAGACCATTCAGAGAAAAGAGGAAAACAAGCTGCGCCGTACACTCGCCCGGATTGAAGAGCTGGTAAGGGAATATGAAGTGGATACGATCGTGCTTGGTTTTCCGAAGCATATGAATAACGATGTGGGTGAACGTGCAAAAAAGTCTCTGGAATTCAAAGAGATGCTGGTGCGCAGGACAGGACTTGATGTGGTGATGTGGGACGAGCGGCTTACTACCGTGGAGGCAGAGCGTACATTGATCGAGAGTCAGGTGCGGCGCGAGAACAGAAAGCAGTATATTGACAAGATCGCAGCTGTTTTTATCCTGCAGGGATATCTGGATTCGATTTATTTGAAAAAGAAAGCCGAAGAGGAAAACTAGAAGCTGCCCACAGGAGGAAGAACGCATGGAAAAGATTAAATTTTGTTTTGACGAGTCGGGAGACAGCGTTGAATTTTTTGTACTGGAACAGACAAAGATCAACGGGGCATCCTATATTCTTGTGACAGATTCACAGGAGGATGACGCGGAGTGTCTGATCTTAAAAGAAGGTGAATCTCAGGACGCGAAAGAGAGTGTCTATGAGATCGTAGAGGACGACGTAGAATTACAGGCGGTTTCCAAAGTATTTGAGGAACTGCTGGAAGATGTAGAGATTGAAATGTAACTTAGAATATTACTTTACCGCAGGGGACGTGGAGGATGACAGTAGAACAAGAAAAAGTACAGGGGATGCTCAAGGAAAAGCTCAGAGAAAAAGGCTGGAAAGTGACCAGACAGAGACTTTCTATTTTGCAGACCCTGGCAGAACATAAAGGGCAGCATCTGGCGGCGGAAGACATTTTTGAGCTGATGAAGGATGAATATCCGGAAATGGGGCTTGCGACCGTGTACCGTACGCTGCAGCTTTTGTATGAGATTCAGCTGATCGACCGGATTCATTTCAATGATGGATGTATCCGGTATGAGATCGGTCATATATTTGACGGAGACTCCAAACACAGTCATCATCATCTGATCTGCAGAACATGTGGGCGTGTGATGCCGTTTGAAGATGATTTTTTGGAGGATCTGGAGGCACAGATCGAAGCCGATACCGGTTTTCATGTGTTGGATCATGAACTGAAATTTTATGGTCAGTGTAAGGAATGTGCCGAAGCTTCCATGCGGAAAGAGAATACATAAAAAACTCATGGAGGTGTATATTTTTGAAAAAAGAAAATCGTGGAAAATTAAAAATCATTCCTTTGGGAGGTCTTGAGCAGATCGGTATGAATATTACTGCTTTCGAATATGAAGACAGTATCATTGTGGTAGACTGCGGGCTTGCATTCCCGGAGGATGACATGCTCGGAATCGATCTGGTCATTCCGGATGTGACTTATCTGAAGGATAATATATCCAAAGTAAAAGGATTTGTGATCACCCATGGTCATGAAGATCATATCGGAGCTTTGCCGTATGTACTTAAGGAGATCAATCTTCCAATCTATACTACAAAGCTGACAATGGGAATCATCGAGAACAAGTTAAAAGAGCATAATCTGCTCCGTACGACAAAGAGAAAAGTGGTGCGTCATGGACAGTCCATCAATCTTGGACAGTTCCGAATTGAATTTATCAAGACGAACCACAGTATTCAGGATGCTTCCGCACTGGCAATCTATTCACCGGCAGGAACTGTTGTGCATACCGGAGACTTCAAGGTGGATTATACACCGGTATTCGGAGATGCCATTGATCTGCAGCGTTTTGCGGAGATCGGAAAGAAAGGTGTGCTGGCTCTGATGTCAGACAGCACGAATGCAGAGCGGAAAGGATTTACCCAGTCAGAGCGTACGGTGGGAATTACGTTTGATCATATTTTTGCAGAGCATCAGAACACAAGAATCATCATCGCGACATTTGCATCGAACGTAGACCGTGTGCAGCAGATTATCAACTCTGCATATAAGTACGGAAGAAAAGTTGTGGTAGAAGGACGCAGCATGGTAAATATCATCACGACAGCATCTGAGCTTGGGTATCTGAATGTTCCGGAGAATACACTGATCGAGATCGATCAGTTGAAGAACTATCCACCGGAGAAGACCGTTCTGATCACAACAGGAAGCCAGGGAGAATCCATGGCTGCACTTTCCAGAATGGCAGGGGATGTACACCGTAAAGTGACGATTCAGCCGAATGACACGATCATTTTCAGTTCGAATCCGATTCCTGGAAATGAGAAGGCAGTATCCCGTGTGATCAATGAGCTTTCTGCAAAGGGTGCGAACGTGATATTCCAGGATGCGCATGTTTCCGGACATGCCTGTCAGGAAGAGTTAAAGCTGATCTATTCGCTGGTAAAACCAAAGTATGCCATTCCGGTGCATGGTGAGTACCGCCACTTAAAAGCAAATGCGGAGATCGCGCAGTCTCTGGGAATTCCGAAAGAGAATATCTTTATCATCCAGAGCGGAGATGTGATCGAGCTGAGTGATGCAGAAGCAAAAATAGTGGATAAAGTCCATACAGGAGCGATTCTGGTAGATGGTCTGGGTGTCGGTGATGTCGGAAATATCGTATTGCGAGACAGACAGCATCTGGCAGAGGACGGAATTCTGATCGTTGTTCTGACACTGGAAAAAGGCAGCAACAATCTGCTGGCAGGACCGGATATCGTATCCAGAGGATTTGTCTATGTAAGAGAATCCGAAGGACTGATGGAAGAAGCCAGAAAGGTTGTGACAGACAGTCTGGATAAATGTCTTTCCGGAAGACATGCGGACTGGAATAAGATCAAGATGACGATCCGTGACACAATGAACGATTTTATCTGGAAGAAGACAAAGAGAAGACCAATGGTCATTCCGATTATTATGGATGTGTAAGATATGATAGTAGATGAACGTATCGTGACATTCATCAATTCCTTAGAGACAGAGAACAGTGAAATACTCGAAGCAGTGGAACAGGAAGCTCTGAGCACATATGTGCCGATCATACGAAAAGAAATGCAGAGTTTCCTGAAAGTGCTTCTGATGATACAAAAACCTATGTGCATCCTGGAAGTAGGGACCGCAGTAGGTTTCTCTGCGTTATTGATGAGTGAAGCGGCACCAGAAGGGTGCAGGATCACAACAATTGAAAATTACGAAAAGAGAATTCCGATCGCCAGGGAGAATTTCAGACGGGCAGGGAAAGAAGAGCAGATCACGCTCATAGAGGGAGATGCTATGGATGTGCTGAAAACACTGGAGGGCAGCTTTGATTTTATTTTTATGGATGCTGCAAAGGGACAGTATATCCGGTATATGCCCCAGGTGCTGCGTTTGCTTCGTCCGGGCGGAACTCTTGTGACAGATAATGTACTGCAGGATGGGGATATTATCGAATCCCGTTTTGCGGTGGAACGGAGAAACCGAACGATTCATTCCAGAATGCGGGAGTATCTGTACGAATTAAAACACCATGAACTGCTGACAACGTCCATTATTCCGCTTGGGGATGGAGTGGCTGTCAGTGTGAAGAAACAGGAAGGAGAATAAAATGGCAAGACATCCTGAACTTTTGATACCGGCAAGCAGCCTGGAAGTATTAAAGACAGCAGTCATTTTTGGAGCAGATGCGGTTTATATCGGAGGAGAAGCATTTGGACTCCGCGCAAAAGCGAAGAACTTTTCCATGGAGGACATGAAAAAAGGAATCGCATTTGCGCATGAACATGATGTGAAAGTGTATGTAACAGCCAATATCCTGGCACACAATGAGGATCTGCCGGGAGTGCGTAAATATTTTGAGGAACTCAAGGAAATCAAGCCGGATGCTCTTATTATTGCGGATCCGGGAGTGTTTGAGATCGCAAAAGAAGTGTGTCCTGAGATTGAGAGACATATCAGTACTCAGGCAAACAATACAAACTATGGAACCTATAATTTCTGGTATAAACAAGGCGCGAGCCGTGTGGTTTCCGCCAGAGAGCTGTCTCTGGAAGAAATCAAAGAGCTGCGCGCGAATATTCCGGAGGATCTGGAAATCGAGACATTTGTACATGGAGCGATGTGTATTTCTTATTCCGGAAGATGCCTTCTGAGCAACTATTTCACAGGCAGAGATGCGAACAGGGGGGCATGTACCCACCCGTGCCGCTGGAAATATGCGGTTGTGGAGGAGAAGAGACCGGGAGAGTATCTGCCGGTTTATGAGAATGAAAGAGGAACTTATATTTTCAACTCCAAGGATCTGTGCATGATCCAGTATATCCCGGAGATTCTGGACGCGGGTATTGACAGTCTGAAAATCGAAGGACGTATGAAAACCGCGCTCTATGTGGCAACAGTTGCAAGAACCTACAGAAAGGCGATCGATGACTATCAGAAGGATCCGGAATTATATAAAAAGAATATGCCGTGGTATCTGGAGCAGATCTCCAATTGTACGTACCGCCAGTTTACGACAGGATTCTTCTTTGGAAAACCGGATGAGACAACACAGATCTATGACAGCAACACGTATGTGAAAGAGTATACCTATCTCGGAATTATCGGAGAGGTCAGGGACGGTCTGTGCCGGATCGAACAGCGCAACAAGTTTTCTGTGGGTGAGATCATTGAGATCATGAAGCCGAACGGGGAAAATGTGGAAGCGAAAGTAGAGCGTATCCTTAATGAAGAAGGAGAGGAGCAGGAGAGTGCTCCTCACTCAAAACAGGTGTTATATGTGGCGCTGGATCAGAAGGCGGACAAATATGATATCTTACGAAGAGCAGAAAAAGACGCGTAGCTTTTCGACCGCGCTCTTTTCTATCCGGGATACATAAGAACGGGAGATCCCCAGTTGTTTGGCGACTTCCCTCTGCGTGTATTCCTCGCCGCCATAAAGTCCATACCGCATTTTTAAAACGAGTTTTTCCCGCTGGGAGAGCTCGTTTTCTACTTTTTCATACAGCTTCTGGATATTTTCTTTCAGGCATACCCGTTCCGGGATGTCGTCTTCATCCGTTTCGATAATATCGTATAATTTGATCTCGTTTCCTTCCCGGTCCGTACCGATGGGTTCATATAAAGAAATCTCTTTTGACGTCTTTTTCCGTGCGCGCAAATGCATCAGGATTTCGTTTTCCACACACTTGGAGGCATAAGCTGCCAGCCGGTTTCCTTTGCTTGGATTAAAGGTGACAATGGCTTTGATCAAACCGATGGTTCCGATTGAGATCAGATCTTCGGGATCTTCGTCCACATACTGATATTTTTTGATCACATGTGCAACGAGCCGCAGATTCCGTTCAATCAGAATGTGTTTTGCCTGCAGGTCACCCTCAGTATATTTTTGAATATATTCTTTTTCTTCGGAAGGGGTGAGGGGATTTGGAAATGATTTCAAGACAGCACCTCAAAGCACATTTGATAACAGTGTATGTAAAGAAGGCATGATTTGTGCTTTTCCACTTGAAAAGAGGACGGGCAGAAAAAAGTAGTTGACAAACAGCGGGTAGGAGAGATATAGTAAGACTACATTCCCGGAGCGATCCGCTCTGGAGAGTATAAGATCTATTGATTCAAAAGGCCGTATCGGCCAACGTTTTCAAGTTACAAATTTATTAGAAGATCAGTTATGTGGGGACTGAACGTACCGGCTCTTGGAAAAGGAGTGTGTGATGAGTTTTTGCTCAGTATTATCTGCAGCAGTGATCGGGCTGCGGGTAGAATTTATTCATGTGGAAGCTGACGTCAGCAACGGGCTTCCGGTATTTCATATGGTGGGATACCTTTCTTCTGAAGTGAAGGAGGCAGCAGAGCGTGTGCGCACAGCAATCAGAAACAGTGGAGTTTCATTTCCAGCCAAGCGGACGATCGTCAATCTGGCACCGGCAAATGTAAGAAAGAGAGGAGCGTCGTTTGATCTTCCCATTGCAGTGGCAGTGATGATTGCATTGGGATGTCAGATTTCAGAGGGGGTAAGGCATACGCTTTTTATAGGAGAACTGGGACTGGATGGCAGTGTGCTGGAAGTACCGGGTGTTCTGCCGATCGTTCTGGAGGCAAAAAAGGCGGGAGTGAAACGCTGCATTGTACCAGAAGCAAATGAGGCGGAAGGCGCACTTGTAAAAGGAATCGAGATCATTGGGGTAAAGCATCTTAAGCAGATTACAAAGATTCTTTCAGGAGAGAGAAAAAAAGAAAAAGCAAGGAATCAAGCAAAAAAGCAGACGGTAAAAAATCCGCAGCCGGATTTTTCTGAAATGCAGGGTCAGGCAGCCGTCAAGCGTGCAGCGGAGATTGCAGTGGCAGGCGGACATAATCTTCTTTTGATCGGCCCCCCGGGAAGCGGAAAGACCATGGCAGCGGAACGGATTGCCGGAATTCTGCCGCCTCTGACATTAGAAGAGAGCATGGAGATTACAAAAATATACAGTATTATGGGACTTCTTGATGAGAAAGAACCGCTGATCCAGAGCCGGCCTTTTCGCAGTGTACACCATACGGCCACAAGGGCAGCACTGGCTGGAGGCGGGATGATCCCGACGCCGGGAGAGATCACACTCGCACACGGCGGTGTTTTGTTTTTGGATGAATTGCCGGAGTTTTCGAAAAGTGTGATCGAGGTACTGAGACAGCCGCTTGAAGAGCACCAGATGCGGATTGCGAGAACACACGGAAATTATGTATTTCCAGCGGATTTTATTTTGATCGCGGCGATGAATCCATGTCCCTGCGGATGCTATCCGGATATGCAGAAATGTACCTGTACGCCTGTGCAGATTCAGAATTATTTAGGAAGGATCAGTCAGCCGTTTCTGGATCGGATCGATCTGTGTGTAGAGGCGCCCCGGGTGGAATATGACTCACTGGTGGAGAAGAAAGCACAGGAATCTTCGGAAGCAATCCGGCAGAGAGTATGTGAAGTGCGAAATCTGCAGAGAATGCGTTATGGAGGAACAAAGGTAAATGCAAGACTGGACAGCCGGGAGACAGAAGAATTCTGCCGTCTGGGAGAGCCGGAAAACGAAGTGATGAAGCAGGCATTTGCTGCCTTTGGATTTACAGCACGTACTTATCATAAAGTGTTAAAGGTGGCGAGAACGATCGCAGATCTGGACGGAAGTCAGGAAATTCTAAAGCAGCATTTGTGTGAGGCAATCGGCTATCGGACGCCGGATAAGAAGTACTGGAAACGATAGGAGGAAGAACGCATGAAGTATGAATACTGGTTTGCCGGAATCCGAAATATTCCGGATCGGACAAAAATAAAATTAAAAGAAAAAGCAGGGACAGCAGAAGCCATTTATTATATAGAAGAAACTGCACTCAGAAAGATGCAGCTGCTCAAGGAACAGGAAATTTGGAAGCTGCTGGAGGCGAAAAAGAAAGAGGAGCTGGACAGAAATTATGAAGCAATGAGACAAAAAGGAATCTCGGTGATCCCGTGGGGAGAAAAGGAATATCCAGGTCGTTTAAAAGAAATCTATGATCCGCCGTATGCGTTGTATGTGAAAGGAAAGCTGCCGGATAATACTGCGCGTGCGGCAGCCATTGTGGGAGCGAGAAGCTGTACTCCCTATGGAGAAAAATATGCGCTGGAATATGGGAAAAAACTGGCGGAATGTGGAATTCAGGTGATCAGCGGACTTGCGCGCGGCGTAGACGGGATCGGACAGAGAGGTGCTCTGCTGGGAGGTGGAAAGACCTTTGCTGTTTTGGGGAGCGGGGTAGATGTCTGTTATCCGAAAAACCATATGGGATTATATCTGGATATCCTGGAGCAGGAAGGCGGGATCCTTTCAGAACTCCCGCCCGGCACACCGCCGCTTCCGCAGCATTTTCCGAGGCGAAACCGGATCATCAGCGCGCTGTCAGATATTGTGCTCGTTATGGAGGCAAGAGAGAGGAGTGGATCACTGATCACGGCAGATCTGGCACTGGAGCAGGGAAAGGATGTCTATGCGCTGCCGGGGCCTGTTAACAGCAGCTTAAGTCAAGGGTGTAACCGCCTGATCTTTCAGGGGGCCGGAATTCTTTTAAGCCCGGAAAATCTGCTGGATGAGATGGGCATTGCATATAGCGGGGAATGTGAAAAATCAGACAAAAATGAAAAAATGCTTGAAAGTCCTGAATATATGGTGTATAGTTGTGTCGGTCTGTATCCAAAGAGCGTGGGGCAGCTGACAGAAGAAACAAAGCTGCGCCCGGAGGAAGTTTTAAAGCTTTTAGTGTCTTTGGAATTACAGGGATATATCAGAGAAATCTCAAAAAATTATTATATAAAAGTGAAATGACGGCGTGAGGGCGCCGGATGGAGGAAATGTTTCAATGGCACATTATCTGGTAATTGTGGAGTCACCGGCGAAAGTGAAGACGATCAAAAAATTTCTTGGAAAGAACTATACAGTAGCGGCATCAAACGGGCATGTCAGAGATTTGCCGAAAAGTCAGCTCGGAATCGATGTGGAGCATGACTTTGAGCCCAAATATATTACCATTCGGGGAAAAGGGGAGATTCTCGCAAACCTGAGAAAGGAAGCGAAGAAAGCCGACAAAGTATATCTGGCGACCGACCCCGACCGTGAAGGAGAGGCAATTTCATGGCATCTTGCAGCAGCGCTGAAATTGGATGAGAAAAAAATGCGCCGTATTACATTCAACGAGATCACAAAGAATGCAGTCAAGGCGTCATTAAAAACACCAAGAGATATTGATATGGATCTGGTGGACGCACAGCAGGCAAGACGTGTTCTGGACAGAATGGTAGGATATCGGATCAGTCCGCTTTTGTGGGCAAAAGTAAAACGGGGATTGAGCGCCGGACGCGTGCAGTCTGTAGCACTTCGTATCATTGCGGACCGGGAGGAAGAGATCAATGCATTTATTCCGGAAGAATACTGGAGTCTGGATGCAATCTTAAAGGTGAAAGGAGAGAAAAGACCGCTCACTGCCAAGTTCTATGGAACCGAGAAAAAGAAGATGACGATCCATTCCAAAGAGGAGCTGGATGAGATTTTACAGGCTTTGGAAAAAGAAACATACGAAGTAAAAGATATCAAAAAGGGAGAGCGTATCCGAAGAGCGCCGCTTCCGTTTACAACCAGCACTTTGCAGCAGGAGGCAGCAAAGGTGCTCAACTTCGGTACACAGAAGACGATGCGTATTGCACAGCAGCTGTATGAAGGAATTGACGTAAAGGGCAGCGGTACGATCGGTGTGATCACGTATCTGCGTACTGATTCTACCCGTATTTCAGAGGAAGCAGATGCAGCGGCGAGAGCGTACATCACAGAGAATTACGGCGCAGAGTATTCAGCAGCAGGAGAAGCAAATAAAAAGACTGAGAAGAAGATACAGGACGCGCATGAGGCAATCCGACCGACGGACATTTCCATGACACCGGCTTCGTTGAAAGAGTCTCTCTCCAGAGATCAGTTCCGTCTGTATCAGCTGATCTGGAAACGGTTTGCCGCAAGCCGGATGCAGCCTGCAAAATATGAGACGACTTCTGTGAAGATCGGAGCGGGAGAATACATGTTTACCGTAGCGACATCTAAAGTGGCATTTGAGGGATTCCGTACGGTATATACAGAGGCGGATGAAGAAAAAGAAGTGAGCAATGTTCTGGTCAACGGATTGAGCATGGATTCGGAACTGACGAAAGAAGAGTTTGATACCAAACAGCATTTCACACAGCCTCCGGCACACTATACAGAGGCAACACTTGTAAAGGCACTGGAGGAGCTTGGAATCGGCCGTCCGAGTACCTATGCACCAACAATCTCCACAATTCTCGGAAGACGTTATATTACCAAAGAAGCCAAGAATCTGTATATCACAGAGATCGGAGAAGTAGTCAACAATATTATGAAGCAGTCGTTTCCTAGTATTGTGGATGTCAACTTTACGGCCAACATGGAAGGGCTTCTGGATATGGTGGAAGAAGGAAAAGTGCAGTGGAAAGTTGTCGTAAGTAACTTCTATCCGGATCTGGATGAAGCAGTGAAAACTGCGGAGAAAGAATTAGAGAGCGTGAAGATCGAGGATGAAGTAACGGATGTAATCTGTGAAGAGTGTGGAAGAAACATGGTGATCAAATACGGTCCTCACGGAAAATTCCTGGCCTGTCCGGGATTTCCGGATTGCCGCAACACAAAACCGTACCTGGAGAAGATCGGTGTTGCCTGCCCGGTCTGTGGAAAAGAAGTTGTGATCCGCAAGACGAAGAAGGGAAGAAAGTATTACGGATGTGAAAATAATCCGGAATGTGATTTTATGTCATGGCAGAAACCGTCCAAAGAAAAATGTCCGGAATGTGGCGGATACATGGTGGAAAAAGGGAATAAACTGGTCTGCGCAAACGAGCAGTGTGGATATGTCCGAAATTTGAAGGGAAATTAGAAGGATTTCGAATAAAAACAAGAGGAAATTGCAACAATTTCATTGAAAATTCGTGAATTGTATGATAACATGAGGGTGTCTATTGAATAGGAACGAGTTGTATATACAATTGAGTCTGGAGGAGACGGATGAGCGTACAGTTATTAGATAAGACAAGAAAAATAAATAAATTATTGCATAATAATAATTCCAGCAAAGTGGTGTTTAATGATATTTGTGCTGTCCTCACAGAGATCCTGAACTCCAATGTCCTGGTAGTCAGTAAAAAAGGAAAGATCCTCGGAGTCAGCAAAAGTGCGCATGTAGATGCAATCAATGAACTGATCGTAGAGTCTGTGGGAGCGCATATCGATGAGATGCTCAATGAGCGTCTGCTCAATGTACTTTCTACCAAAGAGAATGTGAATTTGGAGACACTTGGTTTTTCATCGGAAAAAGTGCAGGGATATCAGGCAATTATCGTCCCCATTGATATTGCGGGAGAACGCCTTGGAACACTCTTTATTTATAAGCAGAATGAGTTGTATTCCATTGATGATATCATCTTAAGTGAGTATGGGACAGCAGTTGTCGGACTGGAGATGCTCCGGTCTGTGAATGAGGAGAGTGCAGAGGAGACGAGAAAGGAACATATCGTACAGTCAGCGATCAGCACACTTTCATTCTCTGAACTGGAGGCGATCATTCATATTTTTGAAGAGTTGGATGGAACAGAGGGAATTCTGGTGGCAAGCAAGATTGCAGACCGTGTAGGAATCACAAGATCCGTGATCGTCAATGCACTTCGAAAATTTGAGAGTGCCGGAGTGATCGAATCCCGTTCCTCCGGAATGAAGGGAACATACATTAAGGTGTTGAATGACTATGTCTTTACCGAATTGGAAAAGATCAAAAAAGAACGTTTGTAAAAATCGTACAGAAGATAAAAGGGTATCAGCAAGCTGATGCCCTTTCTCTGACTACAGGTAAGAAGAGCAGGAGGAAAAGAACATGTATGAAGGCAATGCAGTAGATCTTCAGATGGAGAAAGTGATCGCGGCAGATGCGATCCTGGATGATGAGACACATCACTGTCAGGTTTTTCGTTATGATATGGAAGAGGATTACATATACTTACAATTAAAGGAGGACGATCTGACAGCAATCTCGCTGGATGCAAAGTATCAGTGCTATATTTCCACAAGGACAGAGCTTTTGTTCTGCACGGGCGTGGTACAGGAGCGATATCAGTGTGAACACGGGAAAATTTTGGTCTTTCATATTGAGAATGGATTCTATACAATTTCGGATATGAAAGGACCTGTAAAAAGAAAATAAACTAAATATAAAATTTTTGAATCTCTGTTGACAAATAGAAAACAGAGTGCTATTTTATATTCATGAGGTTTAGCACTCGATATGAACGAGTGCTAATAACGTATAAAATAAGGAGGATTTACCATGAAATTAGTACCATTAGGCGATAAAATCGTATTAAAGCAATTAGAAGCAGAAGAGACAACAAAGTCAGGAATCGTTTTGCCTGGTCAGGCAAAAGAAAAACCACAGGAAGCAGAGGTAATTGCAGTCGGACCTGGTGGAATGGTAGACGGGAAAGAAGTGACAATGCAGGTAGCTGTAGGAGATAAAGTAATCTATTCCAAATATGCAGGAACAGATGTAGAGCTGGATGGAGAAGAGTACATTATCGTAAAACAGAATGATATCCTTGCAGTTGTAAAATAGAAGAAAGAGACAATTTTTTGGAAACAGTCAACAGACGAAGTATAACAGGAGTGTGAATGAAAATGGCAAAGGAAATTAAATATGGAGCAGAGGCAAGAGCCGCTCTGGAAAAAGGTGTAAACCAGCTTGCAGATACTGTAAGAGTAACTTTGGGACCAAAAGGAAGAAACGTTGTTCTGGATAAATCGTTCGGAACACCATTGATCACAAATGACGGTGTGACGATCGCAAAAGAAATCGAACTGGAAGATGGATTTGAAAATATGGGAGCACAGCTCATCCGTGAAGTTGCAGCGAAGACAAACGATGTGGCCGGAGACGGAACAACAACAGCGACTGTTCTGGCACAGGCAATGGTAAATGAAGGAATGAAGAACCTTGCAGCAGGAGCAAACCCGATCGTACTGCGTAAAGGTATGAAAAAAGCGACAGATGCAGCAGTGGAAGCAATTGCAAATATGAGCCGTCAGGTAACAGGAAAAGACCAGATCGCAAAAGTTGCAGCAGTATCTTCCGGTGATGAAGCGGTTGGAAATATGGTTGCAGATGCAATGGAGAAAGTTTCCAAAGATGGTGTTATCACGATCGAAGAATCCAAGACAATGCAGACAGAGCTGGATCTGGTAGAAGGTATGCAGTTTGACCGCGGATATATTTCTGCATATATGGCGACAGATATGGAGAAGATGGAAGCAGTTCTGGATGATCCGTACATCCTGATCACAGATAAGAAGATTTCCAATATTCAGGATCTCCTTCCATTGCTGGAGCAGATCGTACAGTCAGGAGCAAGACTTCTGATCATTGCAGAGGATATTGAAGGAGAAGCTCTTACAACTCTGATCGTAAACAAACTGCGCGGAACATTTAATGTTGTTGCAGTAAAAGCTCCTGGATACGGAGATAGAAGAAAAGAAATGCTCAATGATATTGCAATCCTGACAGGCGGACAGGTAATTTCCGATGAACTTGGAATGGACCTGAAAGAAGCAACAATGGACCTGCTCGGACGTGCAAAATCTGTAAAAGTTCAGAAAGAGAACACAGTCATTGTTGACGGATGCGGAGATAAGAAAGCAATCGAAGACAGAGTGGCTCAGATCAAAAAACAGATCGAGGAGACAACATCTGAATTTGACAGAGAAAAATTACAGGAAAGACTTGCAAAACTGGCAGGCGGTGTTGCAGTGATTCGTGTGGGAGCAGCGACAGAAACTGAGATGAAAGAAGCAAAACTGCGTATGGAAGATGCACTCAATGCGACAAGAGCAGCAGTAGAGGAAGGTATCATCGCAGGCGGTGGATCTGCATATATCCATGCTTCTAAAGAAGTTGCAAAACTTGCAGAGACTCTGGAAGGTGATGAGAAGACAGGTGCGAATATCATCCTGAAAGCTCTGGAGGCTCCATTGTTCCATATTGCAACAAATGCAGGTCTGGAAGGTGCAGTGATCATCAATAAAGTAAGAGAATCAGAACCTGGAGTCGGATTTGATGCTTACAAAGAAGAATATGTAGATATGGTAAGTGAAGGAATTCTGGATCCTGCCAAAGTGACAAGAAGCGCACTGCAGAATGCAAACAGTGTTGCATCTACTCTGCTGACAACAGAATCTGTTGTTTCTACGATTAAAGAAGAGACACCGGCAATGCCGGCAGCACCTGGTGGAATGGGAATGATGTAATGATAAGAGGTTTCCCGGATATCTGTTTTGATACAGATACCCGGGGCTCTTTTTTATTTTCGGGATTTCGGCAGTAATAGACAAAAGAATTATAGAAAAACTGAGAAATTATGTAAAAATTATGAATGAGACATTATCTATAAGTATTGCTTAATAATGGGAGTTAAAATAAATCAGGATAAAAATAAATTGTAAGTGGGAATAGGCTTGACAAGTGGTGGGAATTTTTGTACCATAACAGATAATCTATGGACATACATATTAGAGAAAGAGAGGAAATAAATCATGGGAAAAATAATCGGAGAAGGTATTACATTTGACGATGTCCTGTTAGTACCGGCATATTCACAGGTCATTCCAAATCAGGTGGACTTATCCACATATCTGACAAAGACGATTAAACTGAACATTCCGATGATGAGTGCTGGTATGGATACAGTTACTGAGCACCGCATGGCGATCGCCATGGCACGTCAGGGAGGAATCGGTATCATTCATAAAAACATGACGATCGAGCAGCAGGCAGAAGAGGTAGACAAAGTAAAGAGATCAGAGAATGGGGTTATCACAGATCCGTTTTCTCTTTCTCCGGATCATACACTGGCGGACGCCAATGATCTGATGGCAAAATTCAGAATTTCCGGAGTGCCGATCACAGAAGGGAAAAAGCTGGTTGGAATTATTACAAACCGTGATTTGAAATTTGAGGAAGATTTCTCTAAGAAAATAAAAGAATCCATGACTTCAGAAGGGCTGATCACAGCACCGGAAGGAATCACACTGGAAGATGCAAAGAAGATCCTTGCAAAGGCAAGAAAAGAAAAACTTCCGATCGTGGACAAAGATGGAAATTTAAAAGGTCTGATCACGATCAAAGACATTGAGAAACAGATCAAATATCCACTGTCAGCGAAAGACGGTCAGGGAAGACTTCTCTGCGGAGCGGCGATCGGAATCACAGCAAACTGTCTGGAGCGTGTAGAGGCGCTGGTGAATGCGAAGGTAGACGTGATCGTGATGGACTCTGCACATGGACATTCTGAGAATGTTCTGCGCACAGTGCGTATGGTCAAAGAAAAATATCCAAATCTTCCGGTCATTGCAGGAAATGTTGCTACAGGGGAGGCGACAAGAGCCTTGATCGAAGCCGGTGTGGATGCCGTAAAAGTTGGTATCGGACCTGGATCAATCTGTACGACTCGTGTGGTTGCAGGTATCGGTGTACCACAGGTAACAGCTGTTATGGACTGCTATGCAGTGGCAAAAGAGTACGGAATTCCGGTTATCGCAGACGGTGGTATCAAGTATTCCGGAGATATGACAAAGGCGATTGCAGCAGGAGCGAATGTTTGTATGATGGGAAGTATCTTTGCCGGATGTGACGAGAGCCCGGGAACATTTGAATTATACCAGGGAAGAAAATACAAAGTATACCGTGGTATGGGATCTATCGCAGCTATGGAAAACGGAAGCAAGGATCGTTACTTCCAGGCAGATGCAAAGAAATTAGTTCCGGAAGGTGTGGAAGGACGTGTTGCATACAAAGGAACAGTAGAAGATACCGTATTCCAGCTCATGGGAGGCCTCCGTGCAGGAATGGGATACTGCGGAACTGCAAATATTGAGGCACTGAAAGAGAACGGACAGTTTGTTAAGATTTCAGCTGCATCCTTGAAAGAAAGTCATCCACATGACATTCATATTACAAAAGAAGCACCTAACTACAGTGTAGATGAATAAAGTGAAGGAGTGCCGGAGCAGGAAACTGTTCCGGCATTTTTGAAATCAGGAGTTCAGATGAAAATAAGATCCAACAGAAGAAAAAGAAGAAGATATGGACGGGGAAGAAGTGACAGGAAAGTATTCTATGCAAGAGCCGGACTGGCAGCGCTGCTGTTATTGACAATAGTGCTGATCTTAAGGTCATGCATCTCAAAAAAGCAAGGAGAGATGCGGGCGGATGTGGATGCGTCCAGACCGGAGATTGATGTACAGCTTCTGGATATCAATGAGTACTCCAGACCGGGAATCGAGTCAGACGGGATCACAGGAATCGTGATTCATTATACGGCGAATCCGGGCTCTACTGCACAGGAGAACAGAGATTATTTTGAAGGACTTAAGGACACCCATGAGACATCAGCAAGTAGTAATTTTGTCGTGGGACTGGAAGGAGAGATCATTCAGTGTGTGCCCACATGGGAGGTGGCATATGCATCCAACGAGCGGAATAAGGATACCATTTCGATCGAATGCTGTCATCCGGACGAAACAGGAAAGTTTACAGAAGAAACCTATCAGTCGATGGTGCAGCTGACCGCATGGCTTTGCAGAAAGTACAGTCTGACTGCGGATACAGTGATCCGCCACTATGATGTGACCGGAAAAAATTGTCCGAAATACTTTGTGGAAAATGAAGAGGCATGGGCGAATTTCAAAGAGGATGTGGCGAATGCACTGGCGAAAGGCGGTACGGATTAAAGGAAACGAAAAAGTATATCTCTTGCGGTCTGAAACAATGCTTGTTATAATAAACGGACAAAAGAGTTAAAGGGAAAGAGCAGAGGGCGAAAATATGAATGAATTGATGATAAAAAAGTTTCGGGAATCATGTGATTATAATATCGTACTGATCGGATTTATGGGAGCTGGAAAATCGACGGTGGCAAGAACTCTGGGAGAATGGTTTGACATGGAGATTGTGGAAATGGATGAACTCATCTCGGATCGTCAGAGGATGAGTATTCCGGAGATTTTTGAAAAGCACGGAGAAGAGTATTTCCGGAATCTTGAGACGAATCTTCTGATTGAGCTGCAAAAAACAAGTCGGACGATTATTTCCTGCGGCGGCGGTGCTGCAATGCGCAGTCAGAATGTAAGTGAAATGAAAAAAAATGGATATGTGGTTCTGCTGACAGCTACTCCAAAGACGATTCTGGAACGTGTCAAAGAGAATGATGACAGACCTCTGCTGAAGAATCATAAGAATGTGGAATATATCGCAGAACTAATGGAAAAGCGCCGGGAGAAATATGAGACGGCAGCAGATTTGATCGTGCAGACAGACGAGAAGAATGTGCAGGAAATCTGCAAAGAGATGATTACAAAATTGATGGAGATGGATAGTAGAGATGTTTGATAAATTTTTTCCGGATGAATACCTGGCATCCACTTATGTGATTCCTTTTGAAGAGCTGTATGAGAAGGGATACCGGGGAGTCATCTTTGATATCGACAATACACTGGTACCACACGGAGCACCGGCAGATGAAAGGGCAAAAAAGCTGTTTACGCGTTTAAACAAAATCGGATTTTCCTCCTGCCTTCTGTCAAATAATCAGAAACCGCGTGTGGAGATGTTTAATCAGGAGATACAGACTGCTTATATCTATAATGCTCACAAGCCTTCAATCAAGAATTATGAGAAGGCAATGAAGATTATGGGGACAACAAAGGAGCGCACCCTGTTTGTTGGCGATCAGCTGTTTACCGATGTATGGGGGGCAAAGAGAACCGGGATTCACAGTATTTTGGTGAAGCCGATCCATCCAAAAGAGGAGATTCAGATCGTTTTGAAGCGTTATTTGGAGAAAATTGTTCTTCATTTTTATAAAAAGAAGCGGAAACTGGATAAAAAAGGTTGAAAAAAGACAGAATCTATTATAGAATTATAAACAGTCGAGAAAAGGCAGCGCATAAAGTGCGCATTTGAAGGAGGATTACAGATGATTTCAGCAGGAGATTTTAAAAATGGTGTTACCGTTGAGATTGACGGAAATATCTATCAGATCTTAGAATTCCAGCACGTAAAACCTGGAAAAGGTGCAGCATTTGTTAGAACAAAATTAAAAAATATCATCAGTGGCGGTGTTGTTGAGAAAACTTTCAGACCAACTGAAAAATTCCCGAAAGCACATATTGACAGAAAAGACATGCAGTATCTTTACAGAGACGGAGATCTGTTCAACTTTATGGACGTAGAGACATATGATCAGATCGCTCTGAACGAAGATGTTGTAGGAGATTCTCTGAAATTTGTAAAAGAGAACGAAGTAGTAAAGATCTGTTCACACAATGGAAATGTATTCTCAGTAGAGCCACCTCTGTTCGTAGAGCTTGCGATCACAGAGACAGAGCCTGGATTCAAGGGAGATACAGCACAGGGAGCTACAAAACCTGCAACTGTAGAGACAGGAGCAATTGTTATGGTACCATTGTTCGTAGAACAGGGAGATGTACTGAAGATTGATACACGTTCAGGAGAATATCTCTCACGTGTTTAATACGAAGGAGACGCCTCAGGGCGTCTTTTTCTTTTGGTAAGGAGAGTTGTTTCATTTATAGAATCTTTATAGATAGTTCATATAAAGTTCGTTGTATTTCGCATCAGAGTCGGATATAATCAAGAAACATAATATTGTTCACATCAGATTTCAAAGGCACATTCGTGCCGCATTTCTCAAAAAGATGAGCACACAATCAGGAAGGAGACAGTATGGAATATAGAGAATTTGTGTGCGCAGCAATTGAAACAATGAATCAAAAGGAGGGGAAAAACGGGATACAGGCAAGAGAACACAGAGCAGTAAAAAACAACGGGAAGATTCGTGTTGGATTGTTGCTTCAGGAAACGGGATCCAATCTGTTTCCGACAATCTATCTGGAGGAATATTATGAGAAGTTTCAAAAAGGGGAAACTCTGGAACAGATTGTGTCGGAGATCAGCCAGCTTTATCAAAAGATCAAGGCAAAAAATATCATAGATGTGGATTCTTTTTTTAATCTGGAATCATGGAAGAATAAGCTGGGGATCAAAGTGATAAAAACGGAGAAAAACAGGGAATTACTGGAGGAAATCCCGCATTTGGATGTGCTGGATCTTTCGCTGACCTTTTATGTCATTTTAGACCGACAATGTGAGGGAAGCGCAACAATGCAGATCACAAATGAGTATATGAGGCAATGGAATCTTGAAACAGAGGAATTATATGAAATGGCCATGCGAAGTGCTGTCAGACTGCTTCCGGCAGAATTCTGCTCACTTCCCGATATGATCCGCAGGATAACCGGAATTGAAGTGGAGGCGATCCGCGGCATGCAGAGAGAATGTCAGATGTATGTGCTGACGAATTCCAGCAAGATCCAGGGGGCAGCCTGTATGTTTTATCCGCATGTTCTTGAGATGATCGGTGAAATTTTGAAAGAGGATTTTTATATTCTCCCGAGCAGTATCCATGAAGTGATCATTTTGCCGAAATCAAAAGGAATTGCAAAAGAGGAACTGGATGCTATGATACAGGATATCAATCATACACAGGTAGACACAGAAGAAGTGCTCAGTGATCATGCATATCTTTATGAAAGAGGATTGGGGAAAATACAAATGGCCTTTTAAAAAGAAAAGATGGAATGAGAAATTTGAAAGAAATGCTCTTTACAAGATTGTAAAATTGTGCTAGGATATATAAAGTGTCCGGTTGAAATTCAAAGGACACAAAAGATTATGCGTCTGTAGCTCAGTGGATAGAGCGATGCCCTCCGGAGGCATGTGCGGCGGTTCGACTCCGCCCAGACGTGTATTTTTTATATCGAAAAGAGATCAGTAAAAGGGATTGAGCGGCATCCGGGCGGATGTGCTTCAATCCCTTCTTTTAAATCAAATTCACTTTTCTTTGCAAAATCCGATAAGTAATAAAGTATCCTGCAATGGCAAGTACTGTCGTAGTACAGGTTCCGATCAGGAGCATCTGAAAGAAATACTCTGAAAAGCTGGTCTGTGCAGGAGAAAAAACATAATCAGGAAAGACACTGGTGATGATGGATACTCCTATGCTGATAATCTGAGTAATGAGATTCAGAATAAAATATACAGCAATGGATACAATGATCCGATGTGCGGGAACCAGCTGTCCGATTGCAATACTTGTATAAATAAATAGCACGCAGGAAAGAATTCCGACAAATGAAAAAAATACAACAAGACCGCAAAAGGAAGAGAAGGACATACCAAGTGCAGCCTGAAAGTCAGGTTTGATCCTTTCCAGAGCAGACTGTATATTGTCTCCCGAAATCAAAAACCACGCAGCGGCAAAGCAGATTGTAAGATCCAGCACATACCAGATGGAGGCAGACAGAATCTTCGCCCAGAGCTGGGTCAGCGGTGACGCCGGAAGCGTCCAGGTGATGTATCCTTCATCTGTAAATAGGTTCTTATAAAACCGGACGGCGTACATGATACAGCATCCAAAGGAAATCGCAGAAAACAGCATTGTGAGCACGACGATCAAAAGGGCGATAACAGGAGCAAATTCTTCAGGATCTGCTGAAAAGTCAAGATGATCGATTACAAGGAAGCGTGCCATCAGACAGCCGATGATCAGAATGATATGCAGGACTGCAAACATACGTACTCCATATTTTAAATCATGTTTGATCAATTTTTTTAACATCGAAATACCTCCCGGAATAAAGCATCTACCGATTTTTTGTGTCCCCTGCGGATCTCATCGACAGAAGCGTTGAGCGTAATCTGCCCGTTTTGCAGAAATAAAACCCGATCCAGAACATTTTCTACATCTGCGATCAAATGGGTAGAGATCAAAACAGACGCATCTTCGTTGTAGTTTGTCAGGATGGTCCGGAGAATATAATCTCTGGCTGCAGGATCTACACCGCCGATCGGTTCATCTAATACATAAAGCTGTGCATCCCGGCTCATGACAAGGATGAGCTGGACTTTTTCTTTTGTCCCCTTTGAGAGTGTTTTCAGACGAAGCGAAGGATCGATATCCAGATCCTTTAACATCGTATGAGCACGGGAGACATCAAAATCGGAGTAAAAGTCACTGTAATAGGAAATCAGCTCTGAAATCCTGCGGCGTTCATCCAGACATCCGCGCTCCGGAAGATAGGAAACGATTTTCTTCGTCTCTACACCGGGAACTGATCCGTTTACTGTGATCTGTCCGTCAGTTGGTAAAAGAAGCCCGTTGATCAGTTTGATCAGAGTCGTCTTTCCGCTTCCGTTTGGTCCAAGCAGGCCGATGATCTCTCCACGTTCCAGAGTCAGATCAACATTGGAAAGTGCAAAAAAGTGATTGAATTTTCGGGTCAGCCCTTTGCATTCGAGAATGGGGTTCATAGGTCTACCTCCTTGAGTGCTTTTTGTATCAATGCAGCAGTTTCTTCTTTCTGAAAGCCGAGCTGTTTCATCTTTTCAAGAAACTGCAGGATATGTTCGGATGCGAGACTGGTCTTCATTTCATCCAGCAGCTGGGTATCTTCTGTAATAAAACGTCCGCTTGTTCGCTGAGAATATACCAGTCCGCTCCGTTCCAGTTCGGAGAGTGCTTTTTGCATTGTGTTCGGATTCACGGCAGCTTCTACGGCGAGATCCCGGACAGAGGGAAGTCTGTCACCGGGTTTGTAGATACCGGATACGATATCCTGCTGAATACGCTCCATCAACTGTAGATAGATGGGACGGTCATTGTCCAATTCCCATGGCATTTGATCACCTCGTTTTCTATGAAAAACTAACTGTACTATATATATAATACAATCGTATAATGAAGTTGCGGATTTGTCAAGTTACTTTTCATTTGCCGCAAGAATTTCGGCAGGCAGTTCCGGGTGAAAGATCCCTTCCTTTAACATACGAATCTCATATTTGTAAGGCGCATAGGATTTCTTCTCTTTGACAGCCGATGGAATGTACGGTGTTTCCAGAATTTTCGGGATATCCATAAAATCTTTGTGGTGTACGATATGGTGTATCGCGTCAAATCCGATATGTCCGAAACCGATATTGGCATGCCGGTCTTTTGCGGCTCCCGGAATATTTTTACTGTCATTAATGTGAAAGACGGCAATCTGATCTTTTCCGATCAGGCGGTCGAACTCATCGATCACATCATCGAAATGGTGGATGATATCATATCCGCTGTCACTGGTATGGCAGGTGTCAAAGCAGACTCTCAGCTTGTCATTGTATACAACGCCGTCATAAATCTGTGCAAGCTCTTCAAATGTGCGGCCGATTTCGGAACCTTTTCCGGCCATGGTTTCCAATGCGATATGACAGGGAGTATCTGCTGTCAGGACAGAGTTGAGTCCTTTGATGATCTGGCGGATTCCGGCGTCAGTTCCGGCTCCTACATGAGAACCCGGATGAAGTACCAGAGTATGGCTTTTGCAGGCGGCAGTGCGCTCAATCTCCTTTGCCAGGAATTCGACTGCAAGTTCAAATGTTTCAGGTTTTACAGAATTTCCCAGATTGATGATATAGGGAGCATGTACGATGATTTCGTCAATGCCATGTTCTTTCATATATTCCCAGGCAGGTGAAATATTTAGTTCACTGATTTCTTTGCGCCGTGTGTTCTGCGGAGCTCCTGTATAGAACATAAATGTGTTTGCGCCGTAGGAAACGGCTTCTTTTGCGGAACCAAGCAGCATCTCTTTACCGCTCATGCCCACGTGTGATCCTAATTTCATAACATATATCCTCTTCTTTCCTTATTATATAAATCCTTTCGGATGCGTGTACAAACAGCTTGCCGTAAAGCATTATACATGATAAAATAGCAAAATGAAAGAAAAATAGAACGGAGAGTGGAACAGAAGTGAAAACATTGTTGGAACTGATTACAATAGAAATGAAAGAAGCCTTTGAGGCAGCCGGTTATGATGCGGCATTTGCGAAAGTGACCTTGTCAAACCGTCCGGATCTGTGTGAATACCAGTGCAACGGAGCAATGGCAGCAGCAAAAACTTACAAAAAGGCACCGATCATGATCGCAAATGATGTGGTGGCAGGACTGCAGGAAAAAGACTGTTTTGAAATGGCAGAAGCGGTGAATCCGGGATTTATCAATCTGAAAGTAAAACCATCCTTTGCAGCAGCATTTCTCAATGAGATGGCAGCGAGTGAAAAGCTGGGAGTGGAAGAGATGGAGACACCAAAGACGATCATGGTGGATTACGGCGGACCGAATGTGGCAAAACCGCTGCATGTAGGACATTTGCGTTCTGCGATCATCGGAGAGAGTGTAAAGCGGATTCTGCGTTATAAAGGAAACAAAGTAATTGGTGATATTCATCTGGGAGACTGGGGATATCAGATGGGGCTGATCATTACAGAATTGCAGAAGAGAAAACCTGAGCTTCCATATTTTGATGAAAACTTCACCGGAGAATATCCGAAAGAGGCGCCGTTTACGATCGGAGAGCTTGAGGAAATCTACCCGACAGCCAGTGCTTATGCAAAAGAACATGAAGAGTATCGTGAAAAAGCACTGCAGGCGACGTTCCTTTTGCAGAACGGACATCCGGGATTCCGTGCGATCTGGAATCACATTATGGCAGTTTCTGTAGCAGATTTGAAGAAAAACTATGCAAATCTGAACGTGTCTTTCGATCTCTGGAAGGGAGAGGCAGATGCCCAGAAATATATTCCGGATATGGTGGAGATGCTCAAAGAAAAAGGATATGCGCACTATGATGAAGGTGCTCTTGTAGTGGATGTACAGGAAGAGACAGACAAAAAAGAAGTGCCTCCGTGTATGATCTTAAAGTCAGACGGGGCTGCACTGTATGACACGACAGATCTGGCGACACTGGTAGAGAGAGAAGAACTATACCAGCCGGACGAAGTGATTTATGTGGTAGATAAGCGTCAGGAGCTTCACTTTGTACAGGTATTCCGCTGTGCAAAGAAGACCGGAATCGTAAAACCGGAGACAGAACTGGAATTTTTAGGATTCGGTACGATGAACGGAAAAGACGGCAAGCCGTTTAAGACAAGAGAAGGCGGCGTGATGCGTCTGGAAAATCTGATTCGTGAAATCAACGAAGAGATGTACAAGAAGATTATGGACAACCGCACGGTTTCCGAGGAAGAGGCAAAGAAGACTGCACAGATGGTAGGACTTGCTGCGATCAAATATGGTGATCTTTCCAATCAGGCATCCAAGGATTATGTCTTTGATGTAGACCGCTTTACTTCCTTTGAAGGAAATACGGGACCGTACATTCTGTACACAATTGTCCGGATCAAGTCGATCCTGAATAAATACCAGGAAGAAAACAGTCTGGAGGATCTGGTGATCAGAGAGGCATCCAGTGAATTTGAAAAAGCACTGATGCTGGAATGTGCAAAATTCAATGATGTGATCGAGACAGTTTATGAAGAGACAGCGCCGCACAAGCTGTGTGCATATATTTATGATCTGGCCAACGCATTTAATAAATTCTATCATGAGACAAAGATCCTTTCAGAGGAAGACGCAGAGAAGAAGAAAGGTTATATCGCGCTTTTGAAACTGACAAAAGAGGTTCTGGAGAGTTGTATCGATCTGCTTGGATTTGAAGCGCCGGAGAGGATGTAGGATATGACGGAAAAATTGTTTTATCTGGACAGTCATCTGCAGAGATTTTCTGCGCAGGTAGAGCAGTGTGTCCCGGATGGAGAAAACTGGCAGATCGTGCTGGATCGGACTGCCTTTTTTCCGGAAGGGGGAGGACAGTATGCGGATACAGGGATACTTGGCAGTGCGCGAGTGCTGGATGTGCAGGAAAAGGATGGTGTGATTTTTCACAGGACAGATGCGCCTCTTTCGGTTGGAGACTGTGTAGAGGGAAGGATTGACTGGGATCTTCGTTTTATGAAGATGCAGCAGCATACCGGAGAGCATATCGTTTCCGGGTTGGTTCATAAAAGGTTTGGGTATCAGAATGTGGGATTCCATCTGGGAAGTGAAGACTGCACGATGGATTTCAACGGAGAGATTACCAAAGAGGAGATTCGCGAGATTGAATGGGAAGCCAATCGGGCAGTGGTGCGAAATCTGGAAGTGGAAGTGACCTATCCGGATCAGAAAGTACTTCAGACGCTTGTATACCGCAGTAAGATTGAGATTGAAGGTCAGGTACGGATCGTGACGATCCCGGAATATGATGTGTGTGCGTGCTGTGCGCCGCATGTGAAACAAACAGGGGAGATCGGGCAGATCCGTCTGACGGGAGTGCAGCGTTATAAAGGCGGCGTCCGTGTGACCATGCTCTGTGGATTCCGTGCGTTGGAGGATTACCGCAGGAAAGCAGAGAGTACAGGGTGTATTTCCTCTGCTCTGTGTGTGAAAGAAGAAGACGTGGCGCAGGGGGTAGAAAAATTAAAAAATGACTGTACAGAATGGAAGCAGAGATATGCGCAGTTAAAGCGAGACATGCTTGCCATTCGTGCAGAAAGGCTGGCCGGGCAATCGGAGGATGTGATTGTGTTTGCGGATGATCTGGAGGGAGAAGAGCTGAGGATTCTGATGAATCTTATTCTGGATCATGGCAAACGGCTCTGTGCAGTATTTGGCGGAGATGAGGAGCATGGTTTCCGTTATGTGATCGGAAGCAGGATATTGGATATGAGACCGCTTGCAAAAGAACTGAATGAGACATTTCATGGCAGAGGCGGCGGAAAATCGGAGATGGTCCAGGGCAGTGTGCAGGGAAATGAGAGTGAGATGAGGGCATGGATACAGGAGAAAGCGAGGAAAATGAATGGATAGAAATTCAGAACCGGTGAAATTCTGGCATGTATGTGGTCCACTCTTATTGTATTGGGTGATTCAGTTTGTTGCCCAGTTAGTGGCAGAGCTTGCGGTGATGATTCCGCATATCGGTCAGGTTATGGATTATGACGCACTGGAAAAGAGCACTACGACAGAAGAGATGACCGAGGCGATTATGAGCAGTGTGCAGGGAATGTACGAGATCGTGGGTAAATATATTATGCCGATTCTTGCGTTCAGTGCGCTTTGTACGTTGTTTTTGACGGTACCGCTGTTTTTGAAAGACCGGAAGAAGGAACGAATACTTTATAAACAGGCAGTGAAAGTTCCGGGAGTCAAGAAGTATCTGGTCGTTTTCGGACTGGGAAGTGCATTTTGTATCGGATTAAATTGTCTGATGATGTTGTCTGCCCTGGCGTTGTCCTCCTTAGCGTACAGCGATGTGGATATGCAGACGAATGTGGTCGTGCAGTTGATTTGTATGGGGATCATCGTGCCGGTTGCGGAAGAGTTGATGTTCAGGGGGCTTGTTTTTAAAAGATTCCGTGAAAAGAGCACATTCTTTAGTGCGGCGCTGCTTTCGTCTTTGATTTTCGGATTGATGAACGGGAATCTGCTGCAAATCCTCTATGTCGGAGCGATGGGAATGGTGCTTGCCTATTCCTATGAGATTTGTGGGACGATCAAGGTGCCGATCCTGCTTCATATTACAGTAAATGTGATGGGAATTCTTCTGACAGACAGTGCACTGGGAGCCTGGATCCAAGGTGATATCATGCGTCTTGGAGGGGCGGTTATAGTCAGTGCCTTTGTCGGTTCTTCCATGTATGTGCTTTTGAGGGGGATGAAGAAGCAGGAAGTACCGCCTGTTGAATAAAGCTTTTAGGAAAAAGATTACGGTTTACGCCGGTGGGGGTGAATCGTAATTTTTTTTGTTTATTAATATTTAAGAATTTATACATTGACTTTCAGGAGTCAGAGACGTATAATTCATACATAACTTAATCGATGGAAGTTCTTCCGGCAGAGGTTATAAGTTCCATGGATCGTAATGAGATCCAGTCAAGAAATCAAGTGTTAATTTCTAACAGATTTCAGTTATTTTAAGTGTTTTATAATGAATCATATATGGCAATAGTCTGTAGAAGATACAGGCTCAGTTCTGATATTCCTGTCTGAGAAAATCATTTCTATTTTTATCTTACGATCTTACAGATTTCCGGAATGCAGAAAATAATTATCGATTTAAACTTTTAAAGTTTAAATAATACAACAATATAAAATCTGCAATATATGTGCAGAAAAAGAAAGGAGGAAGTCTGATGAGAAAAGAAAAAGATGAAAAAGGCTGAAATTCTATAAAAATCCGGTAAAAAGTAAACAAAATCATGAAAAAGAATCAAAAGGAGTAGAAAAGTATGAAAGCATTTATGGAAGAATATGGAGTAATCGTAGTAGCAGCAATCGTCATCATGATCATTGTAGTAGCAGCATCACCAATCGGAGACAGCATTAAAAGCGGAATTATGGAAGCAGTACAGAAATTGACGAACGCACTTGCAGATGCAAATGGAGTCAGCTAATGAAAATATCCAGGGAAGCATGGGATTTGAAAGAGGAGTGCTTCGGACCGCTGCTCCCATATGTAAAAGATCAGCAGGTTACAGACATCAATTATAACGGGACTGATGTGTGGATCGAACATTTAAAATATGGGATTCGAAAAGCTCCGGTGAATCTGACACCGGAGTTTGCAGGCCGATTTAGCGTTCTGATTTCTAATATTGTGAGTGAACAAATCAATAAATTTAATAATGTTCTGGAAGCGGAGACGGACACTCTCAGGATTTCGATCATTCATCCAAGCGTGACAAATACAGGGTATTCCATCTCTATTCGAAAAACACCAGCGGTTATGCGTATGACAGAAGAAAAAATGCTGGCCGATGGATACTGTTCCAGAGAGGTGCTTCTGTTTCTGAGAAATTGTATGGAAGCAAAATTGAATATGGTCTTTTGCGGGTGTCCGGGAGCAGGAAAAACAGAATTGCTGAAATTTTTAACACAATTTATACCGAAGCACGAAAAGGTGATGACCATTGAAGATAACCTTGAGATTCATTATCGGGATATTAATCCGGGGGCAAACTGTGTGGAACTGAAAGTGGATGAAGAATTTTTCTCCTATACGAAAGCAATCAAATCTGCACTTCGGCAAAATCCGCAATGGGTGCTTCTGTCAGAAGCGCGTTCTACAGAAGTGAAGTATCTTTTAGAATGCTTTTCGACAGGTCTTCACGGACTGACGACACTTCATACAGATGATACGAGGAAGATCCCTGACCGGATTCAGAATATGATGCAGGATTCTTACGCGGCATCCAGAATGGAAAATGACATCTATAGTTTTTTGAATGTAGGAATATTGCTCTGCAAAAAGGCAACCGGAAATGGAAAGGTCTTTCGGTTTGTCGATCAGATCTGCCTGTTTGACAGAATCGGAGAAGAAAACCGAAAGTATCTGATCGTGGAAAATGGAAAAGTAGTGTCCAGAGAAATTTCTGAGAATATCAGAAAAAAATTTCAATGGGCAGGAATAAGATCCCCCTTTTTGGGAGAAAGCGAGGGGAAAATGGTGTGCAGGTAAAACAAAAAAAGAAAAGGCGAAAAAGGCACATGTTTCACTATTGGAATCCGAAACTGCTGAATCTGGAGATTCAGCGGTGCGGATACACATTCAGTGCTTCGTCCTATGTGAAATATCTGTTGGCGGTCTATCTGGGAATTGCAGGATTTGCCTATCTTTTTCAACTGCAGGTTTTCTTTTCAGTGATTGTAATGGCAGCGGCATCGATATTTGTGCCAACGGTATTTTTAATGAATTATAAAAATCTGTATGAAGAAAAGAAGTTTGAAGATCTGACTGCCTATATGGAACAGCTTTTATATTCGTTTAAACGCAGGGCAAAGATTCTGACGGCGCTGGAAGATACAAAATTATTGTTCCGTCAGGGAGAGAGCCGTTTATACAATGGAATCGAATATGCAGTAGAGCATATCCAGTCCGCACAAAGTGAGGGAAACATTTATCAGGAGGCGTTTTCAGAAATTGAAAAAGAGTATGGATGTAAAAGATTGTATAAGATCCATGATTTTTTGATGCAGGTAGAGCAGTCGGGAGGAAGCCCGGATGCAGCGATTGAGATTTTACTGAATGACAGAAAAATGTGGATTGAGAGGATTTATGGTCTGCAGAAAGAAAAAAAGAATATCAAGGTCAAGGTAACGATCGGGATCGGACTCTCTTTTCTGATCTGTGCCATGAGTATTCTGATGCTGCCCAAAGAGTTTGATATCACACAGAATCCAATTTCTCAGGCGGTTACGACAGGAGTGGTGATTCTCAATATGCTGATCTGGTATGCAGCGCAGAAAAAACTTTCCGGCAGTTTGATCTTATCAGATGAAGATGTCGATGAAGCGGAAATTCGGGAAAAATATAAGTATGTTGTGAAGGGAAACCGGGAAAAGGAAAGGCTTAAATATAGTATCATTGGATGTATCTTCGGTGTGACGGCGATCTTACTGGGGAATACTGTGGGGATGACAGCAGCAGGTGCGGCGGGTGCAGCAGCAATCTGGATGTTGACGCAGGAGAAGCGAAAATATAAACATGCCAGAAAACGTGTATTACGTGAGGTGGAAAAACAATTTCCGGAATGGCTGATGAATCTGTCCCTGCAGCTTCAGACGGATAATGTGCATGTATCTTTAAAGAAGACAATACCGGACGCACCGTTTATCTTAAAACAGGATTTAACGCGACTGGTAGAAGAAATCGAACAGCAGCCGAATGCACTTCAGCCTTATCTCCGCTTTATGAGAGAGTTCCAGATTCCGGATGTGCTTTCTGCAATGAAGATCTTGTATTCCATGGCAGAATTTGGAATTGGAGATATGGGAGGGCAGATTGATGCGCTGGTACAGAGAAATACCGTTATGATGGATCGGGCAGAGCGTTTGAAGGAAGAAGATATGATGGCAGGTGTTGGGTTTCTTGTACTGCTTCCAATGATCACGGGAGTCGTAAAAATGCTCGCAGATCTGGTACTGGTCATTTTGGGGATTTTGTCTGTTGTAAATACAATTTAGAAGGTTTGAGAGAAAAGAGGGCGATATCATGAAAGAATTTTTGGAAGAATACGGTTCGATCATCGTAATTTCAATCATCGGATATGCGGTCATGTCCGGTTTATGGAAGATTTTAATACAGGTAAGTTCTGTTTGAGAAGGAGAATAGCGGAATGAAAGAATTTATGGAAGAGTATGGCGGTGTGATCGTGACGTGTATGCTGGGAATCATGCTGCTTGGACTTTTGTATTCGCTGCTTGCTTCAGGAGGTCAGCTGCATAGGCTGGCAGAGCTGTTTTTTGACGGGATAGGGATAAAAATGTCAGGAGGGCAGATGTGAAGAGCTGGATCGGAGAATATGGAAAAATCGCAGCAATGGCAATTATCCTGGCCGTATTATTTGCATTTGTTTGGAATCGTACTGATCATGGATATCTGGGCGCGCTTTCAAAGGCAGAGCCAAAATCATTTTTAAAAGCAACCGATAATTCCGATTTTCTTGTACAGTTGAAACCGAGACCGGATCAGGTCTTGACGGTATCTGTCAGTAAACTGAAGTATCAAAGAAGATATGACCTTCTTCATGGAAAAGAAATCAGTGCCAGGGCTGTGGACGCGGATGGAAGAGAGCTTCCGGTCAGCGTGATAAAACTGATCGCTCCAGATGGAAGTCAGCTGGAAAAGGAACTAAATCCAGAGGCGTTTTGGACAGCGCAGAGAGGTGTTTATGAGATTACTTATCAGGCAGAGGAAAACTATCAGGGGGCTTATATTAGAAAAGTAACAAAGGTATGTCGGGTTACAGTAGATTAAAGTGAGGTTGAAAGGAAAAGAAAAATGAAAGGTGCGATCGAAACAATGGTGGGAGTTGTACTGATTGCCTTCATGGCAGTGCTGAGTACTGCCTATATCAGCGCATCGTTGAATACACAGAAGGCACAGGCTTATCATTCTACAGTTGTAACAGAGATTGAAGCGAGTGATTATAATGCAGAGGTTCTGGAGAAATGTAAAAAGAAAGCGCTGGAAAACGGATATGAAAATCTGGATATTCAGGTTGTGACCAGTGCGGCAGGAAGCAAATATGCAAAAGTGACATTGGCATACCGGTACACGATTCCACTTTTGAATATGCTTTTGGAGCATCAGATCACAGGATATGCAAAATAGAAAAAAGGGGAAAGGAGAGTATGCCAGGAACGGATGAGACATGCAGTGATGGGATTTTTTATTTTAATTATGCTGATTTTTGCAGGAGCATCGATTTATACGGCGGAGACAAAGACGATGCATCAGAATGAGCTGGACAGTATTCTGGGAGCAGCAATGGAAGAATCGATGGAGATTCTGACAGTGAATCCGACATATTCGATCGGGAAAGAGGTGGAAGGAAAAGAGCTGGCAGCAGATTTTATTCAGAATATGCTCATGCGAACAACCAGCAAATCGACATTTGAAGTAGAGATACTGACAGCAGATGCACAGAAAGGTTTGCTGGATGTGCGGGTGACGGAATATTATCGGCAGATATGGGGAAATGGAAAGGCGGTTGCCAGAAAAACTGTGATATTGGATGATGTAGAAGGAAAAGAAGAGGTTTTCTCTAAGATATCATTCTGGAAATCATACAAAAATAATAAAGTCGAGGAAAAACGTATTGTAAAGCAGGTGGTAGTTCCGGAGGGGATTTTGCTGCCAAAGGAAATACTGCCGGTTGAAAATGAAAGTGGAGATGAGAAAGTGAAAGGCTGGAGAGCTGTCGGCCAGTCGGAAAACACCATATATACAAAAGAAAATATCGGGACAGTGCAGGCGAAAGGCGATATGGATTTTGAAGCTGTTTATGAGAAAACCGGCAGTAAGGCAGATTAAAAAGGAAAAATATTACAAAAATATTAAAAAGTTATTGCTTTTTCATCACGTATCGAATATAATTCTTATTGTATGATTAAACTTGGCGATAATACCACACAATCCTTTCAAAATACCACAAACTGTATTGAAAAAGTGCGGAAAATCAGGTATTATGTAGAATATGTGGGGACATAAATAAGAATATTAAGGATAGGTGAAAGTATGAAAATGAAAAAAGTACGAAGTGTACTGCTTGCGGCAGCATTAACGTGTTCCATGATAGTTACACCTGTTATGGCGGCACCAGATGATACAACAAGTCTTCAGAATCAGAAAGAATCAGCTCAGAATGAAGTGAACGGTCTTCAGGCACAGCTGAATGAATTGTTTACAAAGACAAATGATCTGGAAACACAGCTGATCAACAAAGGGCAGGAGATTACCAAGGCTCAGGAAGACCTGGCTGTAGCAGAAGAGAAAAAGCAGCAGCAGTATGAAGATATGAAGCTTCGTATTAAATACATGTATGAGGAAGGCGATACTTCAGCATTAGAACGTATTGTAGCTTCCGGAAGTATCTCAGAGATGCTTACTCAGACGGAATATGTGGAGAAAGTACATACATATGACCGTGATAAGTTGCGGGAATATGCAGAGACAGTTCAGGAAGTAGAAGATCTGAAGACATCTCTGGAATCAGATATGACAAAATTGCAGAATCTGGATGAGGAGTACAAGACACAGACAGCAGAGCTGTCAAGTACGATTGAGTCCAAGAGAGCAAAAGTGTCTAACTTGGATGCAATGATTCAGGAAGCTGCAAGAGCGGCAGTAGAAGCTGCGAAAAAGGAACAGGAAAAGAACAACACGGTAAATAATGAAAATACCAATACACCGTCAGGCGGTGGAGATAATAGCGGTGGAACTGTAACGCCGGCACCAGAGCCGACACCGACACCAACTCCGGATCCGACACCAACTCCGGATCCGACACCAACTCCGACACCGACACCGGAACCAAATTACAATCCGTCTACCGGAAATGCAGTCGTGGATCGTGCATACAGCTGGGTAGGAAAAGCGGAATATGTATGGGGAGCATGCAGTCCGGGAGCGTTTGACTGTTCCGGTTTTGTAGCGTATTGTCTGACTGGCAATTATGCTCGTCTTGGTACAACGTATACATTCCTTGGATGGCCGCAGGTAAGCAACCCGCAGCCGGGAGATGTGGCAGTAAATGCAGAGCATTGTGGAATCTACATCGGCGGTGGCCAGATGATCCATGCAGCAGATTATGGAATCGGTGTTATTGTAGGACCGGTTCAGAGCGGTATGATCTACGTTCGTTACTAAAGAAAAATTCATATACAAAGTACAAAAGAAAAGCCCTGATGGTCATCGTGTCATCAGGGCTTTAAGATTCTTAGATCAGTTTTTGGGGAACAATTTCAAGCCAGTATCCATCCGGATCAGAGATGAAGTAAATTCCCATTCCCGGATTTTCGTAGCAGATACATCCCATTTCTTTGTGCTTTTTGTGAGCTGCATCGAAATCATCCACTTCAAACGCAAGATGGATCTCATTGTCTCCCAGGTTGTAAGGGCGATCCATATCGCGCAGCCAGGTCAGCTCTAAAAGATGTGGAGTAGTTCCGTCTCCAAGGTAGACCAGGGTAAAGCTTCCATCCTCAGCGTCTTTTCTGCGAACTTCCGTCAGATCCAGAGCTTCTTTGTAAAATGCAAGAGATTTATCCAGATCCAGTACATTTAAATTGTTGTGTGCAAATGTAAATTTCATAGAGTACATCCTTTCTTTTTCTTTTCCATCAGCATACCATAGAAAGTCCTTGCAATCCAGTATTTTCTATGATATACTACTAGCGTTGCGAAAAAACACGTATGCGTGGTATCACTGAAGGTGCCTAAGTTTGACGATAAGACAAGCCGGTCTCAGTGTAAAGAAAGTATACGGAAGTAAAAAACCAATTTGGAGGAAAAAACATGAGCGTTATTTCAATGAAACAACTTTTAGAAGCAGGTGTTCATTTCGGACATCAGACAAGAAGATGGAACCCTAAAATGGCTCCATATATCTACACAGAGAGAAATGGTATTTACATCATCGACCTGCAGAAATCTGTAGGAATGGTTGACGATGCTTACAAAGCAGTTTCTGATATTGCAGCAGAAGGCGGCACAATCCTTTTCGTAGGAACAAAGAAACAGGCTCAGGATGCAATCAAAACAGAAGCAGAGCGTTGTGGAATGTTCTACGTAAACGAGAGATGGTTAGGTGGAATGCTGACAAACTTCAAGACAATCCAGAGCCGTATCGCACGTCTGAAAGACATCGAGAGAATGGCAGAAGACGGAACATTTGATGTACTTCCTAAAAAAGAAGTAATCGAGCTGAAAAAAGAGTGGGAAAAACTGGAGAAGAACCTTGGCGGAATCAAAGAAATGAAAAAGATTCCGGATGCGATCTTCATCGTAGATCCTAAAAAAGAAAGAATCTGTGTACAGGAAGCACACACTCTGGGAATTCCGCTGATCGGAATCTGTGATACAAACTGTG
>OLOF01000101.1_pt1 | contig 66627 bp, 55 predicted proteins | sample 1643121 | NCBI WGS metagenome assembly OLOF01 (sample SAMEA3136677, study PRJEB25190) | human gut metagenome | biome: human gut; feature: human-associated habitat; material: faeces | place: Austria | collected 2013
AAAGAAATAAGAAAGCAGTAAAACGAACTGACCGGAGGTGCCGGAGATGAACAGGACAACAACAGGACTCTGTCTGGCTGCGCTGCTGGTGAGCTGCAGCATGAACAGTGTGCTGCGGGCAGATGAGCTGCTCATGCGGGATAACTTTTTTGTGGCAGATGAGACCCGTCATCAGTGGGTGAATGAGCACAATGGCCGTACCGGGATGCTGATAGTCCGTGGTGCGCTGCTGTCATCCCCGTGCACGCTGGAGACAAATGAGGTGGAGCTGCCGCTGCAAAAAAGCACGGAAGGCATCATGACGCGTTATGTGCTGAAGCTGAATCTGCTGGGGTGTGGTGACGGTGGTGCGGTGACCTCTGCCACTTCAGTAGCGGGGCGTGACAGCATGATGGTGATGCAGAGTGCCCTGCTGACGGGAGTGGGGGATGGCGTGCTGCAGCCGGAGCAGCGGATGGTCAGCACGGGGCGTGCTGTTGTGTACGGTGGTGCGAATCAGTTCACTTACTGGCTGAGTGAGGCACAACAGCAGGCACTGGCTGGTCAGCAGGCGACAGACCGTGCGCAGGGGAAACCGTGCATGAACCCGCGGGGTAACACAGCCCTGTTGCGTCTGCAACTGGATTATGAATAAGGAGGAGAAGGGTGAATAAAAACAGAATGCACGGAGCATTATTCAGCGTTCTGTTATCAGTGGTGTTCCTGCCTGTCTCCGTTTGTGCCTCAGAACTGGGATTTAAGGGTAATTTGCTGGACAGACCCTGCCAGGTTGACCCGTCTTCAGCTGTACAGGATGTGACGTTTATGGATATGGCTACGCATCTTTATCATGCCTGGCCCGGCAAAAGTTATGAAGAGAAATTTCAGATAACGCTGGCTAACTGCCATGCCACCACAATGGGGAAGGTGGTACGACTGACATTCAAAGGTGCAGAAGAGAAGGGCTTACCCGGATATCTACAGGTCAGTGGTGTGAACAGCGGGAAACTGGGGATAGGGATTATTGATACTGACGGCAGCAGCCTTCTGAAGCTGAATCAAGTCCATAACGGTGGACAGGGCAGTAAGGTGGAAAAGGATAGCGTGACGCTGAATTTTAAAGCGTTTGTGCAGGCCACATCAGAAGCCATTGCAAACAAGGCCGTTCAGCCGGGAATTTACAACTCTGTTGCAACATTTGAACTTTTGTATAATTGATGAATTAGGCGTTATAAATATGAAAAGAATCACGAGCATTATGTTATCTGCAACGTTATTTTCTGCAGTATCTGCGCAGGCCACAGATAATCTTCAGTTTAGAGGGAATCTGATTATTCCAGGTTGTACTATCAATAATGGCAGCCCAATTGAAACAGACTGGGGACAGGTAGAGATCCAGACGTTAGGAAATCCTAATACTCCTTCACATGAAAAACAATTGAGTATTCCTGTAAAATGCCCATATTCTCTCGGGACACCAAAAATGAAAGTTACTGGGGCTGCGCATACAGCATCCGTTCCAAAAGGACTACAGACTTCGAAATATAATGAAGGACTGCTCATTTATTTGCGTACTAAAAATGCTAGTGACTGGGTTTCTTATAACACCGAGCAAAACATCCCTGCTGACAGCATTAGCGGGGCTGGGATTGATAAAACTCTGACTATGTATGCCTCACTTGGATATTATAAAAGAATGGAAGATTTGAAACCCGGTCCATTTACTGCAGCGGCTTCATTGACGTTAAGTTATGAATAATAATTATTTGAGGTTAGAAACTATGATTATTGAGAGAATAGAATGTGAGAAAAGTAAACGCAGATTGAGAGCCTTGGTTTTTTTTGGCTTATTATTGACATCAATAAAAGTTGCAGCTATGGATGTTCCTATTCAAATTACAGGTGAGATATTGGTGCCACCTTGTCAAATCAATAAAGGGAAAGTTATTGAAGTTGATTTTGGGAATATATCAGTAACCAGTATTTCAAGTGCTCATAATTGGAGAAAAATAGATGTTCCTGTTAGTTGTGAATATGCCAATGGCAGCGCATATGTGAAAATAATTGGCCCTCAAATGAACAATAACAGAAATGTATTGCAAACTAACATTAAAAACTTTGGTATAGCTCTTTATCAAGGAGATGGTAATACTACAGAATTGATTTTAGGTGATGGTGAATATCGCGAAGGCGAGTCAATAGGATACCCTATCCAAACGGGGTTAGTTGGTAAAGAGAATGGTGTTTTTACATTTACAGCAATTCCTTTTAAGGACGCAGAGAAAAATATATCAATCGGCTCATTTATATCCTCAGCAAGAATTGAAATCACTTACACTTAATTTAATAGATATCGTTTAGGTATATTTACAAACAATACATGATATATCGATGGTGTATTGTTAAGTCCTGTAATATAAGAGATGTTTAAATGAAAAGAGTTATCCTTTTGCTATTGTTTTTATCTATGGAAGTATATGCATCCGATGATGCATATTGTGCTTTAATTTGGAGGATTAATAACTTCAAGGCTGAATCATTCAAACGAGTTGGTAATAAAACATATGATTTGACAATAGTAACAGACCCCAACATGACTCTGGTGTCTAAGGTAACCAAAAATGTTTCAGAGTACTATTACACTCCTCTTGAAGGCGTTGCTTCATACTGGGGGCTGTTTACCTCACAAAGTGTTCCATTTGAAGTAGGGAACAATTTCAAAATAATTTCCATAAATGGTAGAAAAGATAAATATGAGATGGCTCTGAGTTTTGTTAATAACACCTGGACCAATGGATGTACGGTTATATCTCCAGGGCAAAATCTTAACTGGGGGGGGAGCACTCGTATTGTTTTACGCGTAGAGTTTGATAAAGAATTGTCATACGGTTATTACAATTTTTCTAATTTTAAAATTCCAGTCAGATTATTTTATGAAGAGAATAAAGGTTTTTATGGTGGGAACAGAGCATTAGTGGCCAAGTATTCTCAAGAGGCTCCGTTTATATCAGTTGATTCATGGAACCTCCAAATAAAAGCACCTACATGTAAATACTCTGACATTTCTATCGATTTTGGAAAAATAACATCGAGTCAAGTAAGAACCGGAGTTAGTAAAACCCAGAATCTATCGATGTATTGTGAGAATGATCCTGTATCTGTAAAAATATACTTTGCTGACACAAAAAAAACAATGACGGAAAAAAAGTGTGGGAGCACATCAAAAGAAATGAATTGTAAAATATCTATGGGGGATAATAAGAACCAGAGTTCTTTGGAGTTTGGTTATAATTATTTTCAACCATCAGGCAGTGGAGAAATTAACATTCCAATAAATGTTGTGTTGAAATCGGAAAGTCCAACGCCAGGGGTGTTTAAAGATAGCGCTGTTTTAAAGGTTGATATTAATTGACATATATATATGTCATTAAAATAGTTTTTAGAGATAGCTTCGATTTGATATTAACCAAGAGAGAAAGTAAAGAGCATGAGATGGCACGTAGCAAAATAAAACCGGAAAAAATAAAATTAAAGAGATTCATGATAAAAGTTTTGAAAAAGGTATAGATAAATATCACCTGATGCTATGGTGATTATTTTAAGTATGCATCATATATTTGAATCATCTCCTTTATTGTGCATAGGGGTGATTTCAAATTATTATTTGAAAAAATATCATGTTGAATGTAAAACATCTTCCTGTTCTTATTTATCATCACATCAGTCGTTGTCCGAGACTTGTTACTCTTTCACCGAAAATATTTTGTGAACAGATAAAATGGCTCGCAAAAAATAACTGGCGAACGGTGACATCTGCAGAACTCGAGTCTTTTTATCAGGGAGAAAAGCTCCCCAGAAAAAGCGTCATGATAACATTTGATGACGGTTATCTTGATAACTGGCTCCAGGCCTGGCCGATTCTTAAGGAATATAATCTGCATGCACATATTTTTTTAATAAGCGGATTGATTGGTGAAGGTAAAGTGCGCCATACACAGGCGAAAGAATATTCTCATCTTGAGTGTGAGCAACTGATTGCGGATAACCGTCCTGATGAGGTTATGCTTCGCTGGTCTGAAATCAGAAAAATGCGTGATTCCGGGCTGGTTGAATTTCATGTACATACTCATTCATATAAACGCTGGGACAGGCTTTCTGCATCAAGGACAGAGCGGTGCAGGTATGTGAGAGAAGATACACTGGAAGGAAAACGATGTCTTACAGAAAAACTTGGTTCCTGCAGCTCTCATCTGTGCTGGCCAGAAGGATATTATAATAAAGACTATATTAATCTTGCCAGAGAACTTGGTTTCTCTTATTTATATACAACAGAAAGAAGAATGAACTTTCCCGAAAATGGCTCATTGAAAACTGGACGAATCAGTACTAAGGAACGTGAGCACTCCGGATGGCTGAAACGACGCTTTTTTATTGCACCACTTCCTTTTTCTATTCCTTACTGGCTCTTCACAAAGGCCCCAGACTACCCAATAATTAATTATGAAAACTTTATTTACAGAATCTTCACCAAATATTGGTGGGCAAGAGTTGCAGGCTCTTGAGCAAATGCTGGCTCTCAGAGGGTTGAGACACTCTGTTTTGCTTGCCTGCGCAGAAAAAAGTAAAATTGCTCAGGAGGTTATAAAAAGAGGAATTGATATACGTTTATCCCTTTCAGGAATAGTCTTCATGTCCCTTCCATCCTTAAACTGAGTCGAGTGATTAGAAAAATAAAGGAGAATAATTTTATCGCTTTTGAGATATCAGAAAATCATCCTAACCTTGATATGGATGATAGTGTGATAGATTTCTTGTTCTGTTTGTCTGGATACATCTGACTTGATGATTTTGGAAGTAGTAATGCAACAATGTCTGCAGTTATCAAGAGACCTTATCATGCTATAAAATTAGATAAATGCTTCCTGCAGCATAACATAGAAAATCACACCATATCAGAAGCAATTAAACGAATAAAATAATTTGCCCCTCATGTTATAGCTGAGAAAATTGAAAATGAAGTGTATCATAAGATGTCTGTTAATCTGGATTTGTGGGGAGGGCAGGGATATTATTTTTTAAATACAAACATGAGCCCCCATTGTGAAATGGTTTCCAATTCTTTATCTTTTGATTTTTTAAAAGTGTAAGAACATAGTGAGTGTTTGACTTTCTCTAATATCATACTCCTTATATTTTTTCTATCTATTGAACTATAAGTGTGTTAATGAATTATGAACTTAATATATTCTCTTCGTTACAGTAGAGCTGCTGGCTGTTTAATCGCGGTTTCTGAACTCACAAAAAAGAAGAATAAAAAAAAGGTTAAGGTACTTCTTCTTTCTTCTTTAACATCTATTCTTTTATATACAGGGCATAGTTTTGCAGGAACGGTAAACAGCGAAATATCATATCAGTTATTTCGAGATTTCGCTGAAAATAAAGGCCTCTTTAAACCAGGTTCCACCAACATTCCAGTTCATAACAAGAGTGGTGAGTTGGTGGGAAAATTAGATAAAGCTCCGATGCCAGATTTTAGTTCTGTAGATTCAGGTATTGGTGTAGCAACATTAATTGACCCTCAATATGTTGTGAGTGTTAAGCATAATGGGGGCTATCAAGGAGTTAGTTTTGGTGATGGCGATAACTATTATAGTATTGTAGATCGTAATAACGCACCTGACCTTGACTTTCATATACCAAGACTAAATAAACTCGTTACTGAAGTTACTCCAACTTCTATAACTTCTCAGGGAGCTGTTAGTGGCGCGTACTTAGATAAAGTACGATACCCTGTTTTTTATCGCCTGGGCTCCGGTAATCAGTACATTAAAGACCGTAATAACGCCCTTGATCACCTTTCCAGTGCCTATAACTGGCTTACTGGCGGTACAGTGGGTAATCCTTCTTCGTATCAGAACGGAGAGATGTTATCAAGTTCCTCTGGATTAGTTTTTGACTACACGAGGAATGACGTATTACCGATCTATGGTGAGGCTGGTGATAGCGGTTCTCCGCTCTTTGCCTGGGACACCACCCTACAAAAATGGGTTTTAGTTGGCGTTCTCACAGCAGGCAATGGTCCGGGCGGTAGAGCAAACAACTGGGCTGTTACACCACTGAATTTTGTTCATCAAAAAATGACTGAAGATGATGGTCCGTTTGTTCTTTTCGACTCTTCTGATGATGCGCCTTTAACATGGAGTTTCGACCCGCAAACTGGGACTGGTAATCTTACACAGGGCAATGTCACCTATAAAATGCAAGGTAAACAAGGCTCCGATCTTAATGCAGGAAAAAATATTCATTTCTCCGGAAAAGGAGGGGAAGTAAAGCTTGTTGATGATGTGTTCCAGGGGGCTGGTTATTTAAGATTCTTAGACAACTATACAGTCACAGCCATAAACAATAGCGTTTGGACTGGTGCTGGCATCATCGTTGACAAGCTTTCAACGGTAAACTGGCAGCTCAACGGATTAAAAGGAGATAATCTTCATAAGATCGGCGAAGGTACGCTCATCATTGAGGGTACTGGAATCAACGAGGGGGGGTTAAAAGTCGGTGCCGGTACTGTTGTTCTTAATCAACAGTCCAATGAAGAAGGGTCAACGCAAGCCTTTAGTAGCGTTAACATCGCAGGGGGCACATCGTCTGTTATTCTCGGTAATGAAAGACAAATTAACCCAGATAGTGTCTCATGGGGATATCGGGGCGGTAAACTTGACCTCAATGGTACAAGTGCGACTTTCCACAAGTTAAAGGCCGCCGATTACGGTGCAGTGCTTGCTAACGATGATAATGAAAATATTTCAACCATCACACTTGACTATCAGCTTAAGCCGAGAGATATCACTACCCATGAATGGGATTCCTCTAATAGAGGGACAGTAGGCGATCTATACGAATACAATAACACCTACACAAGAACAACCGACTACTTCATTCTCAAAAAGAGCAAGTATGGGTATTTTCCTACTACTCAAATCAGTGATGATAATTGGGAATACTTAGGCCATGAACTCGATGCAGCTCAAAAACTAATAGCTAAGAGAACGAATGATAAGAGTTACGTGTTTCACGGCAGGTTGGAAGGCAACATGAACGTGGAGAACCGAGTTTCCTCAGAATATGGGGGCGCTTTGGTTCTCGATGGGTCCGCGAATATCAAAGGGACTTTCACCCAAGACAACGGGCACCTGGTTTTACAGGGACATCCTGTCATCCATGCATTTAATTCCCAGCAAACAGCTGAACATTTATCAGCGAAAGGCGACGATTCTGTACACACACAGCCAACGTCTTTCGAGCAGAAAGATTGGGAAAACAGAGACTTTACGTTTGGTCAACTCGTTTTGAACAACGCGTACCTCCGGCTTGCCCGCAATGCTACCTTGAGCACCAATCTCGATGCCAACAACTCTGTTATTGCGCTTGGAGATAACAAAGTATTCATTGATACAAAAGATGGTAAAGGTTCTGCATTCTCACTGGAAGAAGGTAGTTCTGTGGCCGAAAAAGAATCTGACAAGAGCATCTTCAATGGCCATGCGATGCTTAAAGATGATACTGAGTTAAATATTCTTAATGCTGTATTCAATGGCACTATCACTGGCGACGGCTCTTCAAGTGTGCAATTAGATCGGCGCGGCAAATGGAACATAGCCGGAGATTCCTCATTAGGTAAGTTTGTGAGTCATGGCGGATCTCTGTCAATGCTAGGCTCAGACTGGAATCCTAAGACATTACGCATCAATGAAATGGACGCCACCGATATGCATATTTCTTTAGGCGCAGATGTAAGCAAAGGGATTGGCGACCGAATTGAAATTATTGAACGTGCGCAAGGGCAAAATAACATCCTGGATGTTTCGCTGTTCTTTGATGAGAATGCGCGCCTCAAAAATGATCTGACAGTCGTTTCTGCGCCAGCAGGTACAGCACATAACATGTTCTCTTTTGGCAGCTTTACACGCGGTTTTTCAGATTTCACACCTGAAACCCAAGTACAAGAAGCTGACGGAAAAGTAATGTGGCAGCTTGCTAAAGTCGTGTCCAGCAGTGAAGAGGAAAACACGCCAGAACCAGAGAAAGTGGTTACTGACGACAGTTCGGAATCTACGGCCCCCCCTGTGGAGAAAGAAACCGAGAGTGGAAAGGAAGATGCGAAACCAAATTTGCAGAATGAGGGACTGACATTTTCGGGATCTGACAGTTTTACTAAAAAAAATAGTGAGAAAACTCAAGAAACTACGGTAGATAGTGCTTTAACAAGACACTCGAATATGGCCCTGTTAAATAAGGCCAGAGATACATTTATCTCTCATGAGTACATCCTGAGTGATAGAGTAGACCGATGGCAACAGGTTGTGGATGGGACCACAGCAAACGGAGCGTGGGCGTTGACGGAGCAAAGCTACGGCAAACATGGCGACTTCACGCTTAGTCAGAGCGGCCTGAACATCGGCTTCAAGAAGTCGAATGATGCCGGTTCATGGTGGGGCGTTGGCGCAGATCTTAATCGTGGACAAGCCAAAGCCGATTATTACCGAAACGGCTATAACCTGTGGGCTGTGAACGCCTACGTCAGGCAGCAACTCATGGAAGGCTTGTTTGTTGATGGGGCCGCAGGATTTGGCCAGTTAACCGAGGACTTTAAAGTTCATGGCGAATTGCGCGATCTGTCAGGGAAGGTGAAAAGTCATGTGTTCACAGGTGGTCTGCGAGTTGGCTACAAATTCAATTTTGAAAACGCAGACTTCTCAATCACGCCTACAGTCTCGCTTAATGGCATCAAGGTGAGTGATAGCCGTTTAAAAGGCAAAGGCCGCAGAGCAGAGCTTCGCGGGGGTGATGCCCTTTGGCTTAAAACCGGAGTTGAGGCTGAGAAGAAAATTAAGGACGTTAAGCTTAAAGCAGGTGTGTGGAGAAATAACAACCTTAACGAGATGTCCGGAATTTCTCTGAGCGATAACTGGTCACAGCACCAATACAAGTCGAAAAACCTGGAGCGAATCACATCTTCTGTAGAAGTTGAAGGTAAAGCAACTGAAAATTTACACATTAAAGCAGGTGTTAATGCGAAATTTGACGGTTACTTCAAAAATAATTATGAAGGTATTGTCGGTATTCGATATGAGTTCTGATTATACTTATATTCGTGATTGATTTGTTTACGCTGAATGCAAATAACAAAATAACAACTTCGATATAATTCTGCGCCTTGCCATCCTGTCACTCTGAATTTCTCAAGTGAGAAGGATGACAGGCCAGGCTGCATGTTGAAAAATAAAATTATTTAAATTTTACTTATATGGACAAATACGACATTGATTTTGAAGTTGTTGGTAAAGCCGCCTGGCTTTGGGGATGTTCTTCACTTCATAAAAGCTGGCCTATATCTATATTCCATAACAACATACTCCCGGCAATCATTCACAAGCAGTATGTTCTTTTGATGAAGAACGATTATCCGGTGGCATGGTGTAGCTGGGCTAATTTGAGTATTGAATGTGAAGTTAAATATATCATGGATACCAACTCACTGACGACTGATGAGTGGGTATCGGGTGACAGAAAATGGTTTATTGACTGGATAGCACCATTTGGTCATACACATGAATTATATCAGTATATGAGAAAACACTTTTCCTATTCTCTTTTCAGAGCAATAAGAGTTTCTCAAAATTCACCAACAAGTAAAGTCACAGAGTTTCATGGAGGTAAGGTCGATAAAATAGTAGCTAAAAAACAGTTTATTCAATATCACTATGAACTATCAGAAGCATTAAGAAATATCCGAGGTGAATATGTCGACGAATGAATCCCCCAGTCTTGTTTTGAATGTGGCTTCAACAACAGGACTTGTTGGAAGTATGAAAGATTTGGCGCTCGCAGCGAGAAAGCTGGGAATCTCAGTTGAAAAGTCATCAGATCTAACTATAGCAAAAGATGCTATCGCCGTGGCTGGCGGAGTCCTTACTGTTACCAGTAAGGGGGTTGCGATTTCTGCTGAATACTTAGACTCGCTTTTAAAAAAACATACAACAACGGAAAACATCACAACTGGCGATATCAATAATCGCGTTGGCCAGTTTACTTCCCTGCTATTAACCGTTCAGTCTGTTCTTTCTACCTCTTTAGCTGGAGTGAATCTTAATGCTCTGGTTAACTCGGGGAATACTGACAGCTTTACCATTGCCAAAAGTGCCCTGAACGTAGCCAGTGAAACGCTGAAAATGGCGGTCAGTTCGGTAGGGTCAATCAGTAAGTTCGCTGACTCATTTTCTAATCTGGGGGAAAAACTCCAGGGAGTTAGTGGGCTTCAGAGTGTTTCGTCTGTCCTGCAGGGCATCAAAGGCCTCGATTTTAAAACGGGTACAGCTGTTCTTAGTGGTGTTGCCGGTGTGCTAGGGGGAATCAGCGCCGGTATGGTCTTAGGCTCGCCAACGGCCAGTACGGAGCAGAAGGCTGCGGCAGGCGTGGAGATGACCTCAAAAATTCTTGGGAACGTCGCTAAAACGGTAACTCAAATCATGGTGGCGCAGAGGCTGGCAGCCGGGCTGTCCGTCACCGCGCCGGTGATCGGTTTTATCGCTTCGTCAGTTTCTCTCGCTATCAGCCCTCTGGCTTTTTATAACGTAGCGAAGAAATTCGAGTACGCAGATGAAATTCTGAAAGTCGCGGAAAAGTACAAAAAATACGGCTATAGCGGCGATGAACTGCTTGCCAATTTTAACAAGGAATATGGCGCAGTTGAAGCATCCACGACCGCGGTATCTACAGCGCTCGGTGCCGTATCGGCCGGACTTGGTGCTGCGGCAGCCGGTTCTGTCGTCGCAGCACCTGTAGCTTTGGTTATCGGTACTGTAGCAGGCGTTGTTGCGGCCATCCTTGAAGCATCGAAGCAAGGGATGATCAACAACATCGCCAACAAATATCACCAAAAAATCATCGAGTGGCAGGAAATCCATCCGGGGCAGAATTATTTCGAATACGGATACGATTCCCGTTATGCAGCCTTCATGGAAGAAAACCTCGGAAAGCTGAATGAGCTGGCTAAGGATATGGGGGTTAAGTCTCTTGTAACCATTACCCAGCAAGGCTGGGATTCCATGCTGGGCGAACTGGCCGCTGTTACCCGTATGGGAGATAATATCTCCAGTGGCAAGGTATACGCATCCATCCTAAAGGACGGAAAGCTTAGCACAGACAAAAAAGAAGTTAGGCTCGACGACGTAGAGGGCAGCATCACTCTGAACTCCAAGTCGCCGTCTCAGGCACTAACTTTCCTGACGCCTCTGATGACGCCCACTTCAGAATCACGTATTCGAGTGCAGACAGGTAAAAACTCATGGCTGTCGCTTTCATTAGGGAAAACTAAAGATTGGGAAATTACCGATAAAGGTAATACCAGCACGATTGCCGATTTCTCGAACGTTGTGCAAAGAATAGTTTTCCGTGACAAAAACATCCATGACGTAGGTATAACCGCGTATATGGGCGGTGGTGATGATACTATTTATGTCGGTCAGGGCAAGTCTGTTATTGAAGGCGGTGAGGGTTTTGATACTGTCAGCTATGCACGTTCACCAGTGCTATGGTCACAGATAGAGGCTGTTAACGGACGACCGGGCGACTATGACGTTAAACGTGGCGTCAACAGTGACGTCTATCATGAGGTTATCTCAACTCAGAATAATAATGTCGGCAAAAATACCGAAAGCATTGAATACCGCGATGTTCTGGTCGCAAAAGGCATCTATAACGTAGAGGATAAACTGCGTTCGGTAGAGCAGATTATTGGAACCAATGGTCGTGATATGTTCAAGGGAGGAGAACATACCGATTACTTCTACGGCGGTGAAGGTCAAGATGTTATTTATGGTAATGGTGGGAACGACTTGCTGTATGGCGGCGACGGCCTCGATGTTATCTGGGGCGGTGACGGTGACGATCTGCTAAGTGGTGGAGCCGGAAATGATTCTCTGTATGGTGGCGAAGGGAACGATGTCTATCTCTTCAGTAAAGGCGATGGACACGACCACATTCATGAGGGAAAAGGAACCAACGATATTCTGTTCCTTAACGGCATAAAGGCCGAAGCTCTCTCGTTCCGACGCAACACTGATGGCGATAACTTGGAATTGACCGTTCAGGGTAGTACAGACGCTATTACCTTCGACAACTGGTTCCTTTATGATCGACTGAAAGATAACGTCATTTCTGAACATAGAGATATGAAGGTTGAATCCATTATCACTGGTGATGGTTTGGTAATCTCATCTAAGAAAATTGATGCACTTATCGAGAAGATGTCTGAAGTCGGCTTCAAAGTATCCGAAGTCGACAAGCCCCAGATAATCGAAGAGGACATAGGCAAGTTCTTTGCTGTTAACCCTGTCTTCTAACTTTAATATGGCAGTCCCTTTATGGGCTGCCACTTCCTAAAATCTATTCCTGTTTATTTATGACTAACGATTTCGCACTTTCTGCGCTGGTCATGCTTGCGCAGTATCACGGTATTGCTGTTTCTCCAAAAGATATAGAGCATCAGTTTGATCCTGAAAAAAATGGAATAAGTGTAAATGCCTGGGTTCTGGCAGCTCGCCAGGTAGGGCTGAAAAGCCGACTGGACAATAAGCCCATCTCTCGTCTCCCCTACCTCACTCTCCCCCTTCTCGTTTGGCGCGATGATGGAGAGCACTTTATTCTTGCTGCCATCGATAAAGCCACGAACCGATATCTTATTCATGATTTCCATGAAGATCGGCCAATTACACTCTCTAAAGAAGAGTTTGAAGAACGTTACAGCAGTAAAGTCATTTCCATCGCTTCCCGTAGTTCTGTTTTAGGTAAGCTGGCGCGCTTTGATTTCAGTTGGTTTATACCTGTCGTAATAAAATATCGACGTATCTTTATTGAGGTAATTGTCGCTTCCATTGCATTGCAGCTGCTGGCACTCATGACGCCCTTATTCTTTCAGGTTGTCATGGATAAGGTACTTGTTCATAGAGGTTTCTCTACCCTCAATGTCATTGTTATTGCTTTGGTCGTCGTTGTTTTGTGCGAGGTCATACTCGGTGGATTGAGAACCTATATTTTCGCGCATACAACCAGCAGGATAGACGTTGAGCTGGGCGCGCGCTTATTCCGACACATGTTAGCTCTGCCTCTCTCTTATTTTTCAATGCGGAGAGTTGGTGACACCGTTGCCAGAGTCCGGGAGCTTGAGCAGATCCGCAACTTCCTGACCGGCCAGGCTTTAACGTCGGTTCTGGATATGCTTTTCTCGTTTATCTTTCTGGCTGTAATGTGGACTTACAGCTACAAACTCACGCTGGTCGTATTCCTGTCACTACCTGTTTATATCGTCTGGTCTCTACTCATCAGCCCGCCTCTCAAAAAGCGCCTGGACACCAAATTTGCGCGCAATGCGGAAAACCAATCTTTCCTTGTCGAAACAGTAACTGCCATAGGCACGATTAAGGCAATGGCGGTAACGCCCCAGATTACCCACAAATGGAACAAGCTGCTTGCCAGCTATGTTTCTGCCGGTTTCTCGGTGACTCATCTCGCTACTGTAGGGCAGCAAGGTATACAGCTCATCCAGAAGGCCGTGATGATCATTACGTTATGGTTAGGTGCCCATCTTGTCATTGAGGGGCAGCTGACCATTGGTCAGCTAATTGCCTTTAATATGCTTTCAGGGCAAGTGACGGCACCCGTTTTACGCCTGGCCCAACTCTGGCAAGACTTCCAGCAGGTGGGCATTTCCGTCGCGCGCCTGGGGGATATCCTCAACTACCCGACAGAGGTGTCAGGGAACGGTATTAATCTGCCGCCACTCAAAGGGGATATCGAGTTCAAGAACATCAGTTTCCGTTACAAGCCGGAGATCCCGCGCGTTCTTGAGAACGTTAGTTTTAATATAGCTGCCGGTGAGATTATTGGTGTAGTTGGTCGTTCAGGATCGGGTAAGAGCACGCTTACTCGCCTTCTTCAGAGGCTCTACGTACCCGAACAGGGGCAGATATTGATTGATGGCCATGATATTTCCCTGGTTAACCCAGCTTCCCTGCGCCGCCAGATTGGCGTCGTGCAGCAGGAAAACATTCTGCTTAACCGCTGCATCCGAGAAAACATTGCGCTGGCCTGTCCGGGCATCGCAATGGAGAGAATCATTGCTGCCTCCCGCCTGGCTGGCGCTCATGACTTCATAAGCGAACTTCCAGAGGGTTACGACACCGTGGTTGGCGAGCAGGGTTCTGGCCTGTCTGGTGGCCAACGACAGCGTATAGCTATCGCTCGTGCGCTGATTACTGACCCTAGAATCCTGATTCTGGACGAGGCTACCAGTGCTTTGGATTACGAATCTGAAAACGCCATCATGCGGAATATGCACAACATCTGTAAAAACAGAACTGTGATCATTATTGCCCATCGGCTCTCAACCGTGAGGATGGCTGACCGGATTATGGTGATGGATAAAGGGAACGTAGCCGAGTCCGGAACCCATCAGGAATTGCTGGCTCGCCCTGACGGCATTTACCACTACCTTCATCAGTTGCAATCTGCTTAACAAGGGAATGAACATGAAATTATGGATGCAGGGTATTTCAGACCTGGTGAAGAAGTATTTTGTAGTTTTCCGCGAAGCCTGGTCAATAAGGAAGTCGTTAGACGCTCCCAAACGGCTACGGGATGAGTATGATTTTTTGCCGGCACATCTTGAACTGACCGAAAAACCGGTATCACCTCTTCCTCGGATTGTAGCGCGCACAATTATGATCTTTCTGGTCTTGGCGATATTAATTTCCGTCTTCTATAAAGTTGAGATCGTTGCTGTAGCGCCAGGCCAGCTGATATTGAATGGCCGTAGTAAAGTCATTCAGCCACTGGAAACTTCGCGTGTGAATAAAGTCTATGTGAGAAATGGCGAGAAGGTCAAAAAGGGGCAGTTGTTGATCTCTCTTTCTGCGATAGGTGCGGAAGCTGAGAATGCCCAAAATAAAAGCGTTCTGGCGCAATCACGCCTTGATGAACAAAGGCTGGAGGCCCTCCTTAACGCAACGGAGAATGATTTGCCTCCATTAATGACATCCCCTACCGGACCAGATTCCGAGAGAGCCAATCAGTTGATGCAAGCGCAATTTGTCGCATGGACTACATCCCGTGAGCAGCAGCAGGTCATTATTCGCCAGAAGACGGCTGAACAGGCAGCTATAAAATCCCGGATAGCTAAACTGGAGCAACAGAAACGTATAATCCAGATAAAACTAAGCGATATGCGCTCTCTTTATAAAAAACAGGCCATATCTAAACATCAGTTACTGGACCAGGAAAATCAGTATGTGGAAATAATAAATGAACTTGAGGTGTTAAAGAGTCAAATAAGAGAGGCCAGTGAGGCTGTTGCTCACGCTCATAATGAGTACAGGCTTCTTAAACAAACATTCCGTAGGGACCTGATGGAGCAACTTAATCAATTACGGGACACTATCCAACAAGTAACCTATGAGCTGGATAAGAACCGAGAACGGCTGGATGCATTACAAATTACATCGCCAGTCGATGGTGTTGTACAACAACTGGCCACCTTTACACAAGGTGGTGTTGTTACAACGGCACAGACACTGATGGTTATTGTTCCGGAACACGATCACCTTGATGCAAAAATTAAAATTAGTAATAAGGATATCGGCTTTGTTTCGCCCGGACAGGACGTCGTTATAAAAGTCGAGTCATTCCCTTATACTCGTCACGGTTACTTGCATGGTATCGTCAAAACGGTAAGTAGTGAAGCTATCGAGGATAACCAGAAAGGATTATATTTTGATGGGGAAATCATGTTACTTGATTCGGTCATGATGGTTGAGGGAAAAGAAGTAAGGATGACATCAGGTATGAACATTACAGCAGAAATAATCACAGGTTATCGTCGGGTAATTGATTTTGTTCTTAGTCCTATAAAGGGAACAATTCATGAGAGCATGACTGAACGTTAATTCTTGCTATGTCAGGAGTAGCCAACAAAAACTGGTCTCAATTCTAGATTTTCAAGTATCTACCTTCCGATTCGTTCGGTATTAATCCATCATAATATTAATGATGGTCTGAATGCATGAATATTCAACTATATGGCCATGTCATTACATGGCGGACTGGTAGAGGCTGCAACAACTAGTGTAAACCCCAGACATGTGGCAGAGAATGACTACAGGATAAAGCACACTGAGCGTCCTGATTATCAGGAACTTTTCAGGGAGTCCTGACATCAAGAGCGTATAATATTCCTTTTTCATTTCTATCCTTTGTGGTTTTTTCTTTAGCTAACGAATTTCGATTTGTTCCAGAGTTATCGGGGGAGGCCTTTGACGCTTTGCCATGACGTTCATCTCACGATTGTTTGAACTGTCATAGAGGAGCGCTCGACATCCATAGCTGTGTTGGCAGCTGCTACTACCAAACTGGCTAAAGCCTTCTATCTGAGAAGGAGCGTATGATTATTGTTGATAACAGAAATGTTATGTTATAACATTTGTCGGTACTACATGTTATTGATACAACAGCAGGGCGGATATCGAATAACTTTATGAAAGTGTTATTTTTTTGTGTGCTGTTATCAGTCGCAAGTATAAAGCAAAGTGTTACCAATTTAGTTCATGATGCATTCACTCAACAATATTATATTTCTTTATTCTATGAGTCAGAGGTTACAACAGATAATAAATATTCAATGAGTTATTTTATGGAACACTCTTTATTTGTTACTTCTGATTCAATTTATTCATCTTTTTCAGAGGTTGTAAAATACATTAGGAGATTAATAAAGAAACTTTATTCCGAATAAGCAAGAATAACTATCGCCTTTTTTAAGTAGAGGTTTTATATTTCAAACCAGACAATGTTCATTAATAATGATGGAGCAGTAATGAAAAAACTTTACCTAATTAAATTAATGTTTATCGCTGCAATTTTTTTTGCAACATCTAAAGCATTAGCAGGCAGTTATTCAGTTATCAATCTGATTAATGAACGTTTGTCATATATGAAAGATGTAGCCGGGTATAAGGCTCAACACCATCAGGCGATAGAAGATTTGCTTCAAGAAAAAAAAGTATTACAAAATGCTATTGCTGATGCAGGAAAACTAGGAATAAAAGAGGATACCGCAATACCTTTTATCCAAGCCCAAATGGATGTTGCGAAAGCAATCCAGTACCGATATCGTGCTGACTGGCTATCGGTTCCTGAAACTGACTGGAAACCTCGTCCACTTAAGGATGTTCGAGAACAAATCGCTCAGTTAAACTATAGAATTCTGCAGGATTTGGCTAAACGGTTGAAGTCAGAGGGATCGCTGACTGAATGGGAAAAAGTGCACTTTATGCAGAATATCCAACAGCAAAATTTAAATGAGATGGATAAATTGTTGATTTGGAATGCATTGAGGAAAGTATCTTTGAAATAAGGGGAATACAGAGAATGAATCGTATGAAGATAAAAATAAACTGATAATACACAGGGCTTCTGATACATAAAAGTAGTGTTTATTTCTATTTTTATGTCGAAGCCAGGATGACTCAGTTACACCAGATTTATCTATCAGGAGCTCTGTTTAATTGACACAACTCAGCGATATAATGGTTTATTTATAGATATTTGTGTCTCTGTGAACTGAACGTATGCATATACTAATACGCTTTAACTCAATAAAAAAATAAATGATATCCAATTAACATTCAAGAGGGTTATGCCAAAATTTGCGCATCGGTAATAGGAGGTTGTTGCCATGATTACAGATTGTTTACTTAAAAAAGATCCTTTTTTGTCCGACTCAATTGTTGGGTGGGGGGTAATAAGGTGTTCTCCATGGTGTTTATTTGGTGTATTTTGCAATTATGAGCAAGCATTAGAGTTTGCTGCAATTCTTGGTAAAGACTATGAGGTGTTCTGGGGGACACATCGATTAGGGACCTCTGAGTTTTGGTGCGGTTTTGAGTGATAACAGGTTTACTCACTAATTAACAATTCAAACAACCTACATATGAAATATTTTTTAGCTCCTCTACAAAGCAGAGGAGCATTTAGTTAATGTAAATCCGTAAATTAATATAGCACTGTTAACAGCAATTTATCCTAACACAGATTTATCAGCACAAACATTTTCCAAGTTTAAAGGGGGCTGACCACAGAAGTTTATACTTCCATTCAGGCCTGAAAGCTCCTATAGAATATATCATTTTTTTATTATTTTCATGACAGTATTTTCTGGCTCTATTAATATTTGACCACATAAGGACACTTCCAGGACTGAGTTTCATACAGCCATCATCATTCAGTATCGCACCATTTGGGACATCATAATAAACATTACATGAACTTTCAGATTTCAAAATAATGTCAATAGCACAAGGCTTATTATTCCAAAATAGCACGTGCCCAAATATCATTTTCCGCAGATAAGAAACAAATCTCAATAAATCATCATATTTATAGCAAGGTAACATATTTCCAAATCGAGACTGGAAAAGTGATATGTATAATCTGGCTATTTCACTATCTGATAACTCCTCTATGCATTTAATCTCTCCACCGTTTCTGATAAATCTCTGGACTTCATTTCGTCGTGTTTTTTCAAATTTCGTGGAAAATTCTTCTTTTATTATGCAGTTTTGCTTTTTTCTGGCTATACTCCATGTTGCATTTATTATGTTAGGTTTATTTATCATGGATAATTTATTCGTTTTGTCCGGAAAAAAGCATTTCGTGTGAGAATCAAAAGGAATTAAAATCTCATCAGATGACAAAGGATAACGCCTTCGAGCCATTATGCCAACTTGCGTTCCATTGCACAGGAAGTATGCGCCTTTAATATCACCATTTTTTTCATAGTGAAAAAAATCAATCTTCCATGCATGATTCTTCATAAAAAATGAAACAACATCCGGGTGCATGTTTACGCTCCCGCCGTATTTTTCAAAAGCCAACTTATATATTTCGAATGTAGATGTTTTCCAGGATGTAATGGTTCGCTTAAAATTTTTTATAAGCACAGTATCCTCCAGATTTTTCCGTTTCCATTTTAGCTTTCTGTTAGATATTGATTGTTCATAACGACGGCCGTTTATAAAAAGTATAAAATTTATTTAAAATCCACTACCATTTGTTGTGGGATCGACAGATGTTTAGTCGTTTCTATACAAGTTTTAATATAGTCAGTAAATTTTGGTGGTTTGGGCATTCCGATACCCAGTAATTTCTCATTGCTGAAAGTGACATTAAGCATGCTGAACGCGCCGTACAAACGAATGGCTTTTAGCATAAGACGTTCATTACAGGGACCAAAAATATTCTTTAATTCATGTCTCTCCATGACCAGCACGTCATAGCTAACTTTAGTATATTTATCACCAACGGGAGTTCCATTCAGGGCACAGGCTATAGATTTGTCAATATCTGCAAATGTTACACTGCCTTCTTTACCTGCAGATATATGAATAACTTCTCCCTTAGATAACGAGCTTTCCAGTAGCATTAACAATGCATCAGCACAATAGTCCACAGGAATGACATCTATTCTATCATCCAGTGAACACATAAATTTTTGTAACATTAATCCCATTCTGAACACCCAGAAAATACTGGTTGAAGGTAAGCACCCTAAATGGGTGTGGCCGACAATAATGGATGGACGGGCAATCAATAAGGGCAAGTTGGGACATTCTTTGCGCATCAAAAGTTCTATTGTTGCTTTTGAGCGCGTATATTCTACCAAATGCTCTCCTGTATCTAATGCTGCAGCATCTTCCGTTACTAACGAATTTGCATTCGGAGTACATGACATAGCAGTTCCAACATGAATAAAGCGTTTTAACCCTGTAACTTTTGTCATTCTTTTGGCAAAAGCAAGCGTACCTGTAACATTTACACTCCATATAAGAGGGTTATTGCCAAAAGAAGCAACTGCTGCACAATTAATAACATATGTGACTTTATCAAGACGAGGGTCATAGAGGAAGGTCTCCGGGTTATTTAAATCCCCGAGCAATATATTATCAATTGTTAAAGAATGTAATCTATCCTCGCAAATATTAAATTTGCGACCATTGTCTTTAACCCTCTCAAGTCCTGTATGTTGCGAATCGGCTCGAACTAAAAGTAGCAATTCTATATTTTTTTGATTGTTCATCAGTTTATCTAGCACAGCACCGCCGAGAAATCCAGTGGCCCCAGTGAGTAATAATAAGTCCATGTTCAACCTCTTTTACTTATAAAAATAACATTATGAAAATAACTTGATTAGCATAAACAAATCATAAACAAAATAATTATTTGCATGGAGTTAAATTATGCATAGCCATTAATGAATAATAACCATAAAGAATAAAAAACCTAAGTTTATATGTTAAAAATAGATAAGGCGCGACATCTTCATGAAGCACTATTCCTCTTTTCATTCAGTTGGTTGTTTTATTTTGGTTAATCTTATCTGGAGATACAGCTACTGTCCGGTGTTTCTGTGGGCTACATCACTCCTTTAAAATTGCAGATTAACACAAGCACCGTTTTTACATTTCTGATGATAAAAATATTTATATATTACTTAAATGACTTAATATTATTAACATACTAATTATCAATCATGCAACAAATTGAGCATCTTAATTTCTGAGACCTGACAGCAATAATCTTAAACAAAAAATAAACAAAACAATGTTTCACGATTGACGTGGAAACAAAGACTCAACGAATATTTATCTGATTAATCATACTTAAAGGAATCACATTATTATGCGGTTAAAGTTTCTGGCAATGGTATTATCTGTTCCCATTACATTCAATGCCCTTGCTACTACTGAATTTCTCACTTTTACCCCTGAGAAAATCAGTACGGAACTGAATCTTGGTACACTGAGTGGTAAAACAAAAGAGCGTGTTTACGCACCTGAAGAGGGTGGACGAAAAGCCAGTCAGCTGGACTGGAAATACAGCAACGCCGCTATTATTAAAGGTGCTATTAACTGGGATCTACTCCCCCGTTTGTCCTTCAATGCATCAGGCTGGACAACCATCGGTCAGAAAGGGGGAAATATGGTTGACCGTGACTGGTTGGACTCAGATAAACCTGGCATCTGGACTGATGAGAGCTGGCATCCCGATACCCGACTTAATTTTGCCAATGAATTTGACCTGAATATCAAAGGATGGCTCTTAAATGAACCAGATTATCGCCTGGGGCTCATGGCGGGATATCAGGAAAACCGTTACAGTTTCACCGCCAGAGGCGGCTCTTATATCTATTCTTATGAAGGGGTTAGGGATGCTATTGGCACATTCCCGGATGGCGAAAGAGCCATAGGTTACAAGCAGCGTTTTAAGATGCCTTATATTGGCCTGACTGGAAGTTACCGCTATGACAACTTTGAACTGGGCGGCACATTTAAATACAGTGACTGGGTTGAGTCATCTGATAACGATGAACATTATGACCTGGAGAAAAGAGTCACATATCGTGACAAAGTAAAAAATCAGAATTATTATTCTGTGGCCGTCAATGCTGGCTATTATATAACATCTAATGCCAAGGTGTATGTTGAGGGTACGTGGAATCGGATCACTAACAAGAAAGGTGATACATCTCGTTATAATAGAAACAGCAGCGTTTCTGAATTCGACAAAAACAGTGCCGGTATTGAAAACTACAATTTCATAACTACAGCGGGTCTTAAATATTATTTCTGATTCTCTGAGTGGGTTGCAGGACTGACCTTTTAAAATTAGCTCCAGTAGATACTGGAGCATTTACTATAGGGAACTGGAATACCACTTTCATCGTCATGGAAAACTTAGACTATGATAACGAAATGTCTCTTTCGCCGCACCGAGTTCTTTATCGCAGCGCTGTTCATTATTCTTATCTGCGTTTTGCTCTTCTTTCTGAGAAGTCCTGATATACCAGAATTTGTTACGGCCCCAGTGCGTAAAGGTGATATAGAAAATTCCGTTCTGGCAACTGGCCGCATTGACGCGATTGAACGCGTTAACGTAGGGGCACAGGTATCAGGCCAGGTGAAATCACTGAAAGTAAAACAGGGCGACTACGTGACTAAAGGGCAGCTGATTGCCGAAATTGACGACTTGCCTCAGCGTAATGATTTGCGCAATGCTGAGGCTGCGCTCAGCGAGGTTAAAGCCGAACTTCAGTCGAAGCAGGCGCTCCTGAAACAGGCTGAATTGCGTTTTAAGCGCCAGCAGCAAATGTTAAGAGAAGATGCCAGCTCCCGTGAAGATTTTGAGTCTGCAGAGACAATGCTTGCCACCACTCACGCCGAATTACTGTCTCTGAATGCCAAGCTTGTCCAGGCACAGATAGAAGTGGATAAGAAAAAGCTAGCTCTTGGCTATACACGAGTTGTAGCGCCGATGGACGGTATTGTTATCGCCGTCGTCACTCAGCAGGGACAGACCGTTAACTCAAACCAGAGTGCGCCAACGATCATTAAGCTTGCACGTCTGGATGTTATGACCATTAAAGCGCAGATCTCCGAAGCCGATATCACCCGTATTTCCGCTGGGCAAAAAGCCCGTTTCACTATCTTTTCCGAACCGGACACGCACTATAATGCGACGCTGCGAGCAGTTGAGCTGGCTCCGGAGTCAGTGATGAAAGATGATTCTCTTGCCAGCAACAGTTCGGTTTCAGGAGCCAGTTCTTCAAATGCTTCTGTTTATTACAATGCCTTGCTCGATGTGCCTAACCCAGAAAACCGACTCCGTATTGCCATGACAGCGCAGGTTACACTCCTTATTGAAGAAGCCAAAAACACATTGCTGGTGCCCCTTCAGGCCGTGCGCAGAACCGGGGAAAACAAGCAACAGGTCCAGGTGCTGGCGGCTGACGGCAAGCTGGAAACCAGGAATGTGACAACTGGCATAACCAACGGATTGGATATTCAGATCCTCGAAGGCTTAAAGATTGGAGAGAATGTTGTGTTGTCGTTGCCGGAAGAGAAAGCAACCGAAGAAGAGATTGTGCTGTGAGAAAGATTATTGAGTTAAAAGGGATTAGCCGAACTTATGGCAATGGTAGTCAGGCACGAACAGTCCTTAAAAACGTCGATTTGACTATCGCGGCCGGAGAAATGGTGGCAATCATCGGTGCCTCAGGCTCAGGCAAATCAACCTTAATGAACATAATGGGTTGCCTTGACGTACCAGATAAAGGCGATTACTTCATCAACGGGCAAAACGCCGCCCACCTTTCGCCCGATGAGCTGGCCAGAACGCGCCGGGAACATATTGGCTTTATCTTCCAGCGATACCATTTGATTCCTGATCTTAGCGCACTTGGTAACGTGGAGATCCCGGCCATTTACGCCAACAGCGAACGAGGCAGCCGTCGGATGTACGCAACCGCGCTGCTTGGTAGACTTGGGCTGAAAGGACGTGAGCATCATAAACCTAGCGAACTTTCAGGTGGTCAGCAGCAACGCGTCAGTATTGCCCGGGCACTGATCAACGGTGGAGAGATAATCCTGGCGGACGAGCCAACTGGCGCTCTGGATTCGCAATCCGGGCTAGAAGTGTTAGCCATCCTGAGTGAGCTTAATCGGCATGGTCATACCGTAGTAATGGTGACCCACGATATGACGGTTGCCCGGCAGGCGAAGCGCATTATCGAACTGCGTGATGGCGAAATTATCTCTGATAGCGGCAGTTGCGTATCTGTAACAAAAACGTGGCGACAAACCAACAGTATCCGGCAAAGCTATTGGCAAACACTGTTCGATCGTACGCGTGAATCGCTGCAAATGGCGCTAAAAGCGATGAATGCGCATCGTTTACGCACCACACTTACCATGATTGGGATTATTTTTGGTATCGCTGCCGTTGTTACTGTAGTGGCATTGGGTGAAGGTGCCAAGCAGAAGACACTGGAGGAGATTAAAAGTCTGGGTACAAATGTGGTCCGCATTTATCCTGGGCGAGATTTTTTTGATGACAGCGTTGAGAGTATTCGAACACTAATACCTGCGGACGCTGATGCACTAGCGAAACAAGGATTTGTCGACAGCGTAAGTCCGGAAGTTAGCACATCAGATAATATTCGTTTTCTTGGTAAATCGGCAATGGCTTCCATCAACGGCGTAGGGCGGGAGCATTTTCGGGTAAAAGGTATTGAGTTGTTACAGGGGACAACTTTCAGGGATGATCGTAATGCCCTACAGGAAGTCATTATTGATGAGAACACCCGCAAGGCTATTTTCGACGATGCGGGGCTACAGGCTCTGGGGCAAATAATCCTCCTTGGTTCCGTGCCTGCACGAGTGGTTGGCATTGCCAGAAGCAGCGACTATAGCGATATGCCAAACCGCATTACCGTGTGGATGCCTTACCGCACAGTGATGTACCGTATGGTGGGCAAACCGGTTCTGAGCAGTATTAGCGTCAGGCTAAAAGACAATGTGAATAACGAGGCAGCGATTAGTGCAATCTCCCAACTGTTAACCCGGCGTCATGGTGTAAAAGACTTCCAAGTCTACAACTTTGAACAAATCAAAAAATCTGTCGAACGTACCTCAATGACCTTCAGCATTCTAATTCTGATGGTCGCCAGTATCTCACTAATGATCGGCAGTATCGGGGTGATGAACATCATGCTGGTCTCTGTAACGGAACGAACTCATGAAATTGGCGTACGCATGGCTGTCGGCGCGAGATACGGCGACATCATGCAGCAGTTTATTATTGAGGCCGTATTAGTTTGCCTGATTGGTGGCGCATTGGGTATTGCATTGTCATATGCCACAGGCATGCTCTTTACCGCCCTGGGGGACGAAATGTTCACGGTGATATATTCGTGGCAGGCTGCTGTCACCGCGTTTTTCTGCTCAACCTTAATCGGTATGATTTTCGGTTATCTCCCCGCCCGCAAGGCAGCAAGGATGGATCCGATCATTTCACTGGCCAGCGAATAACCTATGAAAATTTTATCACCTTTGGCTTTATGCCTTACCACCGCACTCTGTGCAGGTTGCACAAGCGTGCTGAAAAGTGACTATCACGCTCCCGAAGTGGGCTATCCCATCAGTTGGGTCCAGAGTGATATGGACGGAAATACAGCCCCGTTTGACTGGAAAGAATTTAACGATCCTCATCTCGATAGCTGGCTTCGCCTGGTGATGACAAGTAATAACGACATGGCTATAGCTGCACTGCGAGTGCATCGGGTGCGGCTGGATGCGGAAAGAACAGGCATCACCAATTCTCCTGCATTAAAAGGTTCACTGGGTGAGGACGGGAAAAAACAGCTGAATAACTCGTCCGGTTGGACAAAAAGCGGTTATGCCAGTCTCAGCACCAGCTATGAGCTGGATCTCTGGGGCAAAATTGCCCGTCAGCGTGACGTTGCTGAGTGGGCAGTCCATGCCAGTGAAGAAGATTTTCGTTTCGCGCGCCTGATGTTGCTTTCAGAAGCCAGCAATAATTACTGGCGCATCGGTTTTGTAAATCAACAAATTGCCATCCTCCAGCAGAGTATCGACTATGCAAAAGAGACGTTGCGTCTGGCCGAGGTTCGATATCGAGCAGGAAGCACCTCGTCGCTGGATGTGATCGACGCGCAGCAAAACCTGCTCACGCAAGAGAACCAGCTCACAGGGCTACAACGAGAACGTTTACAGATACTCAATCAGCAGGCAGTTCTGCTCGGCATTGTTCCGGGGGGGCAGATAGTCGAGCCAACAACGCTGCCAAAAGGAAGCCTGCCTAAGGTCAATGCGAATATTCCTGCCAGCGTTCTGATGCGTCGGCCTGACATCAGCGCTAAAGAATGGCAGTTGCGTGAGGCGCTGGCTACGGTTGATATAAAGCGTAGTGAATATTACCCCACCTTCAACCTGACTGGCGCTTTGGGTACCAGCAGCACTTCGCTACTGGCATTACTGCATAATCCGGTCGGTTCTGTAGGCGCTAACCTAACTCTACCGTTTCTGGAGTGGCGGCAGCGGGACATCGAGGTAAAAATTGCCCGTAACGATTATGAACAGCGAGTGCTGGAGTTTAAACAGCTACTTTATAAGGCAATGAGCAGCATAGAAGACGCGCTTTCATTACGTAACCAGCTGCAGGTTCAGGAGACAAGACTCAGGGAAGAACTGGAACTTGCACGTAAGTCAGAGAGATTAAACGAAGTGCGTTACCGGCATGGTGCAATACGTATTTCATTCTGGCTTGATGCTCAGGAAAAACGCCGTCAGGCGGAATTTCGGCTGGATGAAAATCGCTTCAATCAGTTGCAGAACTTAGCAAAAATTTATCTTGAGTTTGGTGGGGCTCCAGCATTTCCTTAGATCTTACTAATCGGTACTGCCTGAAATTTGAAAAACAAGCCACACTAAGGCTATTATTTAGCTAGGCATATGAAGAGGCTCTTGGCAATAGTCAGTATTATGAAGATTCAGTGCCCAAAATGAAGTCAATGTTCAGCAAGAATAGCGATCATATTCTGATGTGTCTGAAAAAGAGGTTCTCACCAGATAAGTAGTCGGAACTAAAGAGATATGCAGGAAAATGTAGCTCCCGAAAAGCATAAGGGCAGCCCTGATTATTTTCCTGAGTTCGCGCTGCTGTTCGTTGTTATCTCTAACTGGAATATCTCCCTTGAAAACTTGCCCTTTAAAAGGGCATTTACACCAATTTTTCCCCACTGTTACTTTCTTGTATTTTGGTATTGTATGTCATGTTCCTGATAGGTGTAATTATCATGGATAACGTATGGCATTATGCGATTTGATTTTTCCGTACTGACCGCAAATATTGTCACACTGTTTCTGGCTGCATCAGTGCTTGTAATAACACTTTTCAGCCACAGGAAAAAATACGTATGAATATAGCCTCGGATGGCTTCAAAATAGGTGAAAGTAGACTCGGAATTAACAAATAGAAGTTGCATCATCAACGTAAATGAGAAGTGTGCAGGCCGGGCCTTGCTCCTCGAACCAACGAATGCTCACAGCCATCAATCTGGATCAGCTCTCTGGTACAGGCACGTAGCGGATGTGACTGATGTACACGCGGTTGCCGTAATATACGGGGGATCTATAAACCAGTCTGTATCATCAGATTCCGTACCGTTTCTATGGTCAGATATAGACTATGGAGCTCGGCGAGATTCTCACAGGCTAACGTCGGACCAAAATCAGCGTAGTGTTCATGGATAATAAGCAGTGCACGCTCAGCGAGGCCCGGCATCAGTTGCGGATTACCTGGCTGTCCACGGCGATTTACCAGCAAAAGAGGTCCGTGTTCGCGGTAACATTCATGCAGACGGCGGTAGTGTTTGTCAGACATCTCCAGCCGGCTGGCTGCGAGACGAGTAGTGAGGCATCGGTCGGTGACGTCCTAGAGGCTCCTGAATCGGTTTACATCGTTCCTTGAGATAAACTCCGTTCCGTATGCTGTCATGAGTCCCATCCTTTGAAAGCAGTGATCGCTATGGTGAGACTGTAGCGCGGACATGTTTTCTTCATCTCAATTTAGCTACTACAATATCTGTTATTGCAAGATTAAAAAGTCACCTCTTTCACCGTAGCTTACGACCCTGACCCGGATTTAACGCCGCTTACTGTTAAGCGACTGTGCAATGCGCTTTTCGGCCGAACGGGTAGCCAGTGGTTGATTGTGGAGGTTTTCGGGGAGAAGGGGCGACAGCGCCGAAGCACGGACAGTAACCCGAAGTACGTGGAAAAAGTGGCAGCAAGATATCGTCATGCCGCCGCGAGGCACTGGCAGGCAACGCTTGCTGAGATTGAACGGGTAAAGCGTATCTATCAGACAGGAGTAAAGGCATCAAGAGAAAACGAGGACTGATTAACCTAATAATTAATGCTAATGTACGCATACATTAGCATTAATTATTAACATACAAAAAGCCGTAGCATGGAAATAAATAGTGTCATACCTGTCAGAGTAACTACTGACGTGTTAAAGCGGGTGGGGGGCATTAACGTTTAAGGCTGGCTCTGAATTCCTCAGGGTTAGCCTGCAGGGGATTGATAGCCCTCAATTGTTTGGGCATCTTTTTACTTCGGGCACGTTTACCATCACGTTCAAGTTCATCCATTTTACACTATGCCAGTTTAAGCACGGCCCCAAGACGTTTGTTATCAACGATTTGCCCCTGATCGACACATTCCAGTTTGTCGAACACCTAATATTTGAGTGAACGGTAACCGTGTTTGAATGCCAGTGTATAGTCATAGACTGTGAGTTTGTCGCCAGCGATACGAGAGTTTTTTCTGTAGTTTCAACAAGATATATCATTTTGTCATAGCGGAATGTCAGCGTTTTAGACAGCTTACGCTGTTCCTGCTAGGCAAAAATATCATCGAGCTCTTCGTTGATTTCAGCCTCAAATCTTTGGGGTATTTTTCTGGTCTTGCGAAGCGACGATTGAAGTCAGCGATGAAGGTATCCAGCCAAGCATTGGCTGCTTCGATACTGCTGATTCCCTCGAGACGCATCTCCTTGATAAGCCGGTCCTGAAGTGTCTGATTTGCTTGCTCCACATGGCCTTTAGCCTGTGGACTGTTGGCACAAATCAACTCGATCCCCAGTTCAGAAAGCATACGGCCAAACTGGGTTACTCCGGTCGTAGTGGAGCCACCCTTATTTACCCTGAAAATGCCGTGCTTATCGCTGTAAAACGCAAGTGGTTTGCCATGTTGTTCAAGATACTCTCGGGTAGCCATCATGTAATCAAAGGCTGATTCAGTTTCGCCGAAGCGGAGGTGCATCAGGAAGCTAGTAGCATCATCAATGAAGACAAGCAGGCAGCATTTGGGGCGCGTCCTTCAAACCAGTCATGTGGAGAACCATCAATCTGAACAAATTCTCCGAGACAGTCACGCCGGTATCTGGGTTGATGAACACGGGGTCTGCGACGTGAGTATGGAACCCAGAGTCCATCGGCAGTCATCCATTTTCTGAGCGTTTCAACAGACACCGTGATGTTATGGCGTTCGCGCAATTTTTCTGCGGCAAGCGTTGGTCCAAAGTCGCTGTAGTGATCGTGAAGTAAAGAAAGTACACGCAGCTTCAGTGACTCAGGGAGTCTGTGATTACCAGGGCGTCCACGTCGAAGGTTTACCAGGCCAGCGGCACCTGATTCACGAAAGCGGTTCATCAGACGTTGCGTCTGACGTTCGGTCAGAGCAAGTTGGTGCGCAGCATCACGACGGCGCATACGCTTTTCGACAACTGACTGAATGACGTTGATCCGGCTGAGCTCTTTATCTAACATAGTCACAAGCATCCTGATGTCTCCATAGACTGAGGATTGGATCCTTTATGCCAGAAAAGTGACATCACTTAAATGGGTTAAAAGTGACATTAGAATATTGCAGTTACAATATCGGTGCGCATAATCTATCTTATGTTAAATAACATTGAATGTTAACTTACTTCATGAAGCTTACTGCTTCTATTTCCACTTCTTTTTCTTATTAATCGCTCCCCTAATCCACGCATTCATCTGCTCTACAGGCTCTAAAATATTTTTTCTGAGTACTGAGCACAAACTGCTCCATAAAAAACAGACCACAAGTTTGGGCATGATACTGATGTAGTCACGTTTTATTGTTTTCATGAAGCTCTCTGCTATTCCATTACTCACCGGACTCCGCACCGCCGTGTTCTTCGATTTAAGTCCCAACATCCGAGCGAACTGGCGTGTTTCATTAACCCGGTAGTCAGAGTCAGCGGTCGAAAGACCTCCCAGGTAGCTACTCTGCATACCCACTATAATGCAACTATTCTCGTGACGTGTGTTTCAGCTCTCCCCCGGCTATGATACGAGATGGTATGGAGAGCCCTTCTGGGGCCACTGCCTGCACCAGATGCAACAGGAAGCCTGATATGAATGCAATTTCTGTCAGGACAGGCGGGTAACTTTCTGTGGCCATGGATCAGGGAATACTCCGCCCGACATCCACCACTGAATTTCTTCTTCAGTCAACAAGCAAAGGGATAAGGCATGTGTAAAATCATTAACTTCAGTGGCATTGCCAATGATAGTCAACTGACAGCAGCGATCGCCAAATCGCCCAGAGGCTGTGTCGATGTGTCGCTGTAGCGCTGAACGTTCTTCACGAGTTAAATTATTGTCAGTATGTTCCAGTACTCCAGCTTTCCAGTAGCCAATGAGCGCCAGACTGATGCTTCCTGCTGACTGATTCCAGAGCAGGGCAAGATCATCTCTCCCGGGGAGCCAAAAAAAACCTTTACTGCGATAAACGCCCATGCCCATAAAACGGTGACAGGTATCCCATAATCTTTGCGGATGGAATGGCCTGTCGTCCCTGATGACGCGCCATATAAGTTCCTCATTGTTGCACGGAGTATCCATGTTTCCTGCAAGTGCTTCCAGTTCACTGATGAGTAACTCAACACGGTCAAAATTGTAGTCCGGGATCGCCAGTAATGTGCTCAGTTCAATATTTCCCCATGATACCGCGAGCACATCCACGGAGGGGTTAAGTGGATGTATGGCTTTTGCCACAGCGGAGATAATGTCAAAGGGCAGGCGGTCATTTCTGGTCAGCAGCAGCCTGTTGCAGAACATGATTTGCTCGGCCAGCAAATTCTCCAGGCCGCGTTTGTTATGCCGGAGATTTTCCTGAAGAGTGGGGATCAGTTTTTTCCCATCATTGTAATCTTCATGGAGCATGACAGTATCAACGAGTGTTAAAAACGCCTTCAGGCGTACACGTGAATGGCGACGCAGGTATTTGACCAGAGGAAGCGGATGACTGCTTCCGGAGGTTTCAATCAGCATCACATCCGGCTTGTTGTGATCAAGCAGGTGGTTAATTGCGAGATCCATCTTTTTGAGGCCTGCGGGGCTGCTGATGCTGTCTGCGGTGATACTTACGAAATTATTGTCTTTTGCATCTACAATATCTGTGTTGGCGATCAGCACGCCGTCCACATCCAGTTCGCTCATGTCATTGACTATGACAGAGACTGAAAGCTGTTTTTCGTGTGCCTGTATGAGCAGGTTTTTCAGCAGAGTGGTTTTCCCTGCGCCGAGGAAGCCATTGAGAATGATGACAGATGTTGTTTCCATATCAGCAGTACACCAGTTAGTTAGCGAGGAAGGCGCTTGGTGGTACAAAGAGCATCCGGATTGAATCGCATAACGTTGACGGGAGTTGTTGTCGTTTTTCCTGTGAGGTCTCAACCTGCCACAGAACGCACCGGATTTATTGGTATTTAGTCTCCATCAGCATAATTATCACCATTTTTATCTCCGGGGGAAGATTTGTTCTGAACAGGAGTGGGAGGTGTGACCTCCTGAAAGTAATTACAGATTGCTAGTTGTTGTATTTTTATTCGAATATGTCTCTTCGTATCAGTGATAGCTCCTAGATAAAGTATATTCCGGATGCGTTATCTGTTCTAGATATCAGAGAGTCAGTCATTTGTAAAAAAGAGAGCTGCATCATTCTATTTTTCCTGTCTATTCACCCTGTTGTCGTATCTAAAAGACATCCGTTCCGAGGATGTCGGGCACCCGTTCTGTACTAAGATACATAGCTTTTGGGTCTGCACTATTTGGAACCGACAGAAGTCTGTCTGTGATATCCGCATTTTTCTGTGTGCGATATATTCCGAAAAACTTCAAACCACTTAAAAGAGGTTTTTCCGGAGGATAAGTTCGACCAGGGAATAGTGTTTCCTGGTAAGTGTGGCGGAGCCAGTTCACCAGGAATATCTTTCTTATCCAGTTATACTGGATTTTATTAGATGATCACCCTACCCTGCAGCAGTACGCTGACGGTGTTTTTTTGGGAGAACCATTATGAATAACGTCATCTTTGATTGGTATTTATCTAGGCAAAAATTCATTCAACGTCCACTGCCAAGATGCAACAGGCAGAGTCCTTAACTGTCAGAATCCAAGTGCTCGAAATTATTCGAATTCCTTACTAATTCCTCCTACACAACTATTGTTATGGAAGCTTGCGAAGATGCTCACTATATGGCACGGAAATTTTCGGAAATGCGTCATAAAACAAAGCTAATACCTCCTCATTTTGTCCAACCCTTCGTTAAAATTAATAAAAATGATTTCTTTGAGGCTGAAACCATATGTGAAGTTACATCAAGCCATCAATGAGATTTGTAGCATTAGGAGCTGAATCCCAGCAGAGGATTCTCGCTTTTCATCCGTCGTTGACAATGGCCTTGAAAAACGCCGTTACTCACCGTTCTCCTTCACGGTAATACGCAGTTATAGTTGCAGAGCAATGTAATGGATCTTTTATATTAAGAAATTGTGTGAGTGGAGAGGTGCACGAATCCTAGAGGCAGAATGTTTCTCCACATGCTTGTGGAGAAACCGCCGCATTTTGCCCGTTCTGTACGATACTCCGTAGCCAGAGATAAGATATTCTGTCGCTGTATGCTACATACATTACACTATACGAAATCAGGTCTGTTCAATCAGTAAGGAAATAAACGGACAAACGTTATGTAACCCAGACAGAGATATATTGTCTGGGAAAATAGTGGCTTTTGTGGCGAAAACTAGTAAAACAGCAACCCGAACCACTTGATGTGCATCGTTTTTGATTATTCCCGTATACTCTTGCAGAAGGAGTTCTCCGTCGGGCTACTGTCATGGTTAATGCGGGGAATATGGCGACAATACAACACACCTAAAAGAGTAATGGACAGATGAAGCGGTTTATTCATTTCCCATGATTCTGAGTACCTACCAAGTCTGAGTAACCACTTTTATACTTTTAATTTTCGTTCATTTAGCTATCGTTTAATTATTATCACATAGGATTCTGCCGTTTTTAACAATGCAGGATAATAAGATGAAAAAAATGTTATTTTCTGCCGCTCTGGCAATGCTTATTACAGGATGTGCTCAACAAACGTTTACTGTTGGAAACAAACCGACAGCAGTAACACCAAAGGAAACCATCACTCATCATTTCTTCGTTTCGGGAATTGGACAAGAGAAAACTGTTGATGCAGCCAAAATTTGTGGCGGTGCAGAAAATGTTGTTAAAACAGAAACTCAGCAAACATTCGTAAATGGATTGCTCGGTTTTATCACTTTTGGCATCTATACTCCGCTGGAGGCCCGGGTATATTGCTCACAATAGTTGCCCATCGATATGGGGAGCTCATCTGCACTGTTCATTAATATACTTCTGGGCTCCCTACAGTTGTTTTTGCATAGTGATAAGCCTCTCTCTGAGGGAGGAAATAATCCTGTTCAGCGATGTCTGCCAGTCGGGGGGGGCTGCATTATCCACGCCCGAGGCGGTGGTGGCTTCACGCGGGGATGGGCAGATTGATCTGATATGCAACCGACGACGACCAGCGGCAACATCATCACGCAGAGCTTCATTTTCAGATTTGGGCCACCTTTTGATTTCTCGTTTAACTTTTGCAGTCACCAGACTGTGATTTATTTTAACAAATCAATAGCTTTCATAAAATTCTCGAAGCTGAAAGCTTAACTGAACCAACCAGCCTGGCTGGTGTTTTCTAAAGACAAAAAGGCCATCAGCAAAACACTGATAGTCTGAATCACCTTTATCAATCATGTATGAAGAAAATATGCGCAATTAGTTGACAGTGATTATCATTTTCATTAAAAAGAGCGCGTAGCATTCTTATTTCATGAGGAAATTTACCCGCCAACAACCTGAGTAGCGAAAGCTGTTCATCCCCAATATTTTTGCTGGCGGGTTCTTTTTTCTACTGTCCTCCTCCCCAGAGGAAGCATTCCCATTAATCATTACTGGCGAGGAGGCAAGAGAAAAAGTCGGTTCTTTGTCCCTAAATAACAGCATCATTTCAGTCCATGCAAAATCTGATTTACCAGCTCACATAATAACCTGATGATACACAGTGTAAGTTCACAGAGATATTGCAATTGCCTCCGGATAAGTAAGGGGAGATTGCACTATGCAAATGCAGCACCTGAGGTTGGCTATCCTAAGCAGCCGATTATGCGTTGAGGCTTTCAGTGATGGCTGATATAGCAACAATGAGAATGAAGGCTCTGCACTTCTGGGATAAACACGGTATTTCTGCAGCTTCTGAAGCCTTTGGCGTATCCTGCCGCACGCTTTACTGGTGGCGTCAGTTACTGAACAAGGGAGGACCTGAGGGGCTAATCCCGCACAGTAAGGCACCTCTGGTGCGACGAAAAAAGCACTGACATCCCGATGTGCTGAAAGAGATTCGACGCCTCAGGACAGAGCTGCCGAACCTCGGTAAAGAGCAGATTTTTGTTCGCCTGAAGCCCTGGTGCGCATAACGCCATCAGACCTGCCCGAGTGTTTCCACCATCGGCAGAATGATCGCCACCGCACACGATAAAATGCGGATGATACCAGTACGTCTGAGCTCGCGGGGTAAGGCTCTGCTTGTCAAAAAGCGAACCACCAAACCCCGCAGGCCAAAGCACTACCGTCCGGTAAAGACCGGAGAGCTCATTGGGATGGACGCCATTGAGCTCAGAATGGGTGAAATACGTCGCTATATCATTACCATGATCGACGAACACAGCGATTACGTACTGGCGTTGGCTGTGCCGTCGCTCAACAGTGATATCGTCAATCACTTTTTCAGCCGCGCAGCCCGGCTGTTCCCTGTCGGTATCAGTCAGATCATCACAGATAACGGGAAAGAGTTCCTGGGAAGCTTTGACAAAACGCTGCAGGAAGCCGCCATCAAACACCTCTGGACCTATCCCTACACGCCAAAAATGAACTCTATCTGTGAACGTTTTAACCGGGCATTAAGAGAGCAATTTATTGAATTTAATGAAATTTTACTCTTTGAGGATCTGGCGTTGTTTAACCTGAAACTGGCGGAATATCTGGCGCTGTATAACAGCAAAAGACTCCACAAGGCGCCCGCACTAATGACGCCCGTGGAATATATTTTAAAAGAGAACAAAAATTGCAATATGTGGTGGACCCATACACAGCAAACGCACAGGCCGCCCCGGTTGGGTAGATATGTGGGATGGCTGGTTCAGACTTCAGGATATGGTTGAGGCTGGTGATGAAGTCTCTTTATCAGGAGATCTGATCAAGAGACAGCCGCGCAGGGGGATTCACTATGCTGGATTCTTTTAACAAATTCTCCGCTAACCAAAAAATAGACTTTTTGCATTCGTAAATGCGTTAAGAGATAATTTTTAAAGTTCCATCAATCTCCCGGCCAGTTCGTCTCGCGGCATTACTCACTATCCGCACAACTTCAGTAAGATCATGACTTTTTCAATCGTTATCTGTTGACCAAGCTTTGAAACCACTGGCGTCCCGTCAACCTGACCTGGAATCGTCGAGAACCGCCCATAGTTGTGAATTGGCTAGAGTGTGATGGAAAGCAACGCTAAACGACCTAATCACACATTCTCTTTTCCCTAACAATGACCATTTAGTGAAATAACGTATCCAAAATGATGACGTGAAAGCCTGACACTGGCAGCGAAAAGCCGAAAAAACTCACCTGGTCAGGAGCAAAAATCGGATTATTCGCCAACAGCGTAATATCAGCAGTAGTTCTCGACACGCTTGCGCTATAGACAGAGGATGAAACGCTGCTGGTCGGAGTTCTCTATACATTTTTGGCGACGGCAGAACCGCTCACCAATGCCTTAACGTCTATCAGCCTTCCGGTGAGTTGGAACAGCATGCTCAGCGTTTGCAAGATATTCTCCACGGTCTGTAGCAGCGTAGGTTTCAATTTAAATATCCCCAGATAGCCCTCTGGGAGCTTCCCTTTTTATTAAGTTTTAATTACCGTTGCAATAGTTAAATGATATTGGTAATTATTATCATTAGCATTTGTGTCTGTGTTGTTTCTGGTAAGGTTGAAAGGGAACAAACATCGCCTGTACAACGGCGTTTTTACTTACAGACCAGTGAAGGCGAGACTATCAGGATGATGCATCGTGTGTCTAAGAAATCACGGTTCTTTCCAGATTCGTTGTTCGGTCTAACACTGCACAAATGCGTCAGAACATCCCGGCGTAGCTGTCCGACGCCATTTGGGCTGTTCAACAGGACAATGGCGCGTAAGCGTTAATGGAAGTGGGGATACGGAGTTCCCTATTCACCTGTGTATGTCACGGAAAAGTCTCTGACTGAGCTGTCCATAACGCTGGTGAAGCACAAATGGCGCAGCATCTGGTAAAGCAGGTTTAACGAAAAGTAGTGTCCTGCTGCTGGCATATGAGTGCGTCGACTGCCTGATTTAGATCGTCAAGCGGAGAGGGATTTTCTCATGCGTATTTTGTTTGTAGGCCCGCCTCTCTATGGGCTGTTGTATCCTGTGCTGTCTCTGGCGCAGGCATTTCGCGTTAACGGTCATGAAGTGCTGATCGCCAGCGGAGGACAATTCGCACAAAAAGCGGCAGAGGCCGGGTTGGTGGTGTTTGACGCCGCACCCGGTCTGGATTCCGAAGCTGGTTACCGCCACCATGAGGCACAGCGGAAAAAAAGTAATATCGGAACCCAAATGGGCAACTTCTCATTCTTCAGCGAAGAAATGGCCGACCATCTGGTGGAGTTTGCCGGACACTGGCGGCCTGACCTCATCATCTACCCTCCGCTCGGAGTCATCGGGCCGCTGATTGCCGCCAAATATGATATACCGGTCGTGATGCAAACCGTAGGCTTCGGCCATACCCCCTGGCATATCAAGGGTGTAACGCGTTCGCTCACGGACGCCTATCGTCGCCACAATGTGGGGGCCACACCACGTGATATGGCCTGGATCGACGTAACACCGCCGAGTATGAGCATTCTGGAAAACGACGGTGAACCCATTATTCCGATGCAGTACGTCCCGTATAACGGTGGCGCGGTGTGGGAACCATGGTGGGAGAGAAGGCCCGAGCGTAAACGTCTGCTGGTGAGTCTCGGCACTGTCAAACCGATGGTTGACGGCCTTGATCTAATCGCCTGGGTTATGGATTCTGCCAGTGAGGTCGATGCCGAGATCATCCTGCATATTTCAGCCAATGCGCGGTCCGATTTGCGCTCGCTGCCGTCAAATGTTCGCTTGGTTGACTGGATACCCATGGGTGTCTTCCTCAACGGCGCAGATGGTTTCATTCATCATGGCGGAGCAGGCAATACCCTGACAGCGCTACACGCTGGTATTCCACAAATCGTCTTCGGCCAGGGAGCCGATCGCCCGGTAAATGCCCGCGTTGTTGCCGAACGCGGCTGCGGGATTATCCCTGGCGACGTCGGCCTGTCGAGTAACATGATCAATGCTTTCCTCAACAATCGCTCACTTCGCAAAGCCTCTGAAGAGGTAGCAGCGGAAATGGCGGCGCAACCCTGCCCAGGTGAAGTGGCGAAAAGCCTGATCACAATGGTACAGAAAGGGTAGCCACTACACCTTCATGATAATCATATGCCAGCACCCATCCAGGAGTCATGCATCCATAACAATGCGGGACCGGAGCGTGCTGGCTTTTTTGCGGAACGATCCGGCCAGTGGATCGTATTTTACAGACGGAGGAGGCTTAATGCCTGCGAATCACACTCCCACACCGGCTCAGTCATGGATAGTTCGCCTAGCGCGCGTGTGCTGGGAACGTAAGAAACTTAGTGTCATCGTGGTGGTAGCGTCAGTATCGACTATTTTGCTGGCTGCGCTGACGCCACTGCTGACAAGACAGGCTGTGAATGACGCACTGGCGGGCAATCCGGCTCGCCTGCCGTGGCTGGCCTGCGGGTTACTGTTGATCGCTTTTTTTGATTTCATCGGTAACTATGTGCGCCGTGGTTATGCCGGGATGCTCTCACTCTGGGTGCAGCATACCCTCAGAGGACGGGTATTCGACAGTATTCAGAAACTTGACGGCGCAGGCCAGGATGCGCTGCGCACCGGGCAGGTGATTTCACGGACCAACAGCGATCTGCAGCAGGTGCATACCCTGCTGCAGATGTGCCCGGTGCCGCTGGCAGTGTTCACTTATTACATTGCCGGCATTGCCGTGATGCTGTGGATGTCCCCTGCCATGACGCTTATCGTCGTGTGCGTACTGGTATGCCTGGCGATCACCGCGCTTCGTGCGCGTCGTAGGGTCTTCGCGCAAACCGGGCTGGCCTCGGACCAACTGGCGAATCTCACCGAACATATACGCGAGGTGCTGGCACAGATCTCAGTGGTAAAATCCTGTGTGGCAGAGATGCGTGAAACGCACTGGCTCGATAGGCAGTCGCGGCAGATTGTGCGTGTACGCATCGGTGCGGTTATCTCGCAGGCGATGCCTGGGGCCACCATGCTGGCGCTACCGGTGCTAGGGCAAATCGTCCTACTGTGCTACGGCGGGTGGTCGGTCATGCACGGGCGGATCGATCTCGGTACCTTCGTTGCATTCGCCAGCTTCCTCGCGATGCTGACCGGGCCAACCCGCGTACTGGCATCGTTTCTGGTTATCGCACAGCGCACTCAGGCGTCCGTGGAGCGGGTGTTTGCACTGATCGACACCCGTTCACAGATGGAGGACGGGACGGAGTCGATTAACAGTCAGGTTGTCGGACTGGAACTGGAGAATATGAGCTTTGACTACCACCATGGCGACAGACATATCCTCAGCGATATCTCCTTTTCCCTGCGCGCCGGTGAAACCGTGGCGGTGGTGGGCGCATCGGGTTCAGGAAAATCGACCCTGTTGATGCTGCTGGCGCGTTTTTATGATCCCTGCTCCGGAAAGATATGGCTCAACACCAGCGAAGGCCGACAAAATCTTCGCGATATCAGACTGGAGGCGCTTCGTCGCCGGGTAGGCATCGTATTTGAAGATGCTTTTCTGTTTGCCGGTACGGTGGCGGAAAATATCGCCTATGGCCACCCTCAGGCAACGGCGGACGACATTCGCCGTGCGGCAGCTGCTGCAGGAGCCAGCGATTTTATCAACGCCCTGCCGAAAGGCTTCGATAGCCTGTTAACCGAACGGGGTACGAATCTTTCCGGCGGGCAGAGGCAGCGAATAGCGCTGGCGCGGGCGCTCATTACTGCACCGGACGTGTTAATCCTGGATGATACCACCTCAGCGGTTGATGCTGTTACGGAAGCGGAGATTAATACCGCGCTGGGTCGCTATGCTGACGAAGGGCATATGCTGCTGGTGATTGCCCGACGGCGTTCAACGCTTCAGCTAGCCAGCCGGGTTGTGGTGCTGGATAAGGGCCGTATGGTGGATACCGGAACCCCGGCAGAACTTGAAGCGCGCTGTCCGGCGTTCCGCGCACTGATGACCGGCGACAGCGATTTTCTGGCCACGTCCCACAATAGCCACAACGAATTGTGGCCGGCTGAACCAGCGACACAAGACGATGTAACGGATACGGGGGATAAAGGTTTTGTCGCCCGTATGACCCGCGTACCGGAAAATGCAGTACAGCAGGCGCTGGCCGGTAAAGGTCGCAAAGTCACGTCACTACTGAAGCCTGTGGCGTGGATGTTCGTCATCGCCGCTCTGCTGATCGTACTCGATTCTGCGGCAGGCGTAGGGGTGCTGATACTGTTGCAGCACGGCATTGACTCCGGTGTCGCCGCAGGCGATATGTCGACCATCGGCCTCTGTGCCCTGCTCGCCCTGTGCCTGGTCATTGTGGGCTGGTGCAGTTATTCTCTGCAGACGGTCTTCGCCGCCAGAGCGGCGGAATCAGTTCAGCATTCGGTGCGCTTGCGCAGCTTCGGCCATATGCTGCGTCTTGGACTCCCCTGGCATGAAAAGCATGCCGATTCGCGTCTGACCCGCATGACCGTTGATGTGGACTCTCTCGCCCGCTTTCTGCAAAACGGCCTTGCCGGTGCGGCCACCAGTCTGGTGACGATGTTCGCAATCGCCGCCACCATGTTCTGGCTCGACCCGTTCCTGGCGCTGACGGCATTAAGCGCAGTGCCAGTGGCCGCACTGGCAACCATGATTTATCGCCGCCTCAGTACCCCTGCTTATGCACAGGCACGGCTGGAAATAGGCAAAGTCAACAGCACCCTGCAGGAAAAAGTCTCTGGCATGCGTGTCGTGCAATCGCATGGTCAGCAAGAACTGGAGGGCGCCCGGCTGCGCGCGTTATCGGAGCGTTTCCGCGCAACCCGTGTGCGAGCACAAAAATACCTTGCAGTCTATTTTCCGTTCCTGACATTCTGCACCGAGGCCTCCTATGCCGCTGTTCTGTTAGTGGGAGCTTCGCAGGTCGCCGCTGGAGAAATGACTGCCGGGGTACTGGCGGCTTTCTTCCTGTTGCTGGGGCAATTCTATGGGCCAGTGCAGCAGTTATCAGGGATTGTCGACGCCTGGCAGCAGGCGACAGCCAGCGGCAAACATATTGATGAACTACTGGCGACAGAAGGCACTGAGAACCTCGGGTCCTCTTCGGTCCTCCCTGTCACCGGTGCACTGCATCTTGATGAGGTCACGTTCAGTTATCCCGACAGTCACGAGCCAGCTCTGAACAAACTTACCCTGACGATCCCAGAGGGAATGGTTGTCGCGGTCGTCGGTCGCAGCGGTGCGGGTAAGTCGACGCTGATTAAGCTGATTGCCGGGTTGTATTTCCCCACGCACGGCAACATCAGAATCGGTGTGCAAATGCTCGATGATGCCTCGCTCACTGAGTATCGTCGCCAGATTGGGCTTGTCGATCAGGATGTAGCACTGTTTAGTAGTGATATTGCAGAAAACATTCGTTATTCACGGCCATCCGCCACCAATGAAGACGTTGAAATTGCCTCACAGCGGGCAGGGCTGTATGAGATGGTGTGCAATCTGCCGCAGGGATTCCGGACACCGGTGAATAACGGCGGAGCCGATCTGTCCGCAGGTCAGCGCCAGTTGATTGCGCTGGCCCGCGCGCAACTGGCGAATGCTCACATCCTGCTGCTCGACGAAGCCACGTCATGTCTGGATCGCACATCCGAAGAACGACTGATGTCATCGTTAACAGATGTCGTGCATGCCGGGAAGCACTCGGCGCTGATTGTTGCACATCGTCTGACCACCGCGCAACGCTGCGATCTGATTGCCGTTATTGATAAGGGGTTACTTGCGGAATACGGAACCCACGAACAGCTGTTATCTGCGGGCGGCCTCTATACCCGCTTATGGCATGACAGCGTCAGCAGTACTGCGCTCCATCGCCAGCACAACATGAAGGAGGAAACCCCGGGATAGTTACTGGACACGTAATGTATTAAAAACACAGTCAGAAGCGGCGGTACCGTGAATAGCCGCTTTAATTATTTATACTGACATCCTTAATTTTTAAAGAGTATGAATGCTGAACATGCAACAACATCCCTCTGCTATCGCCAGCCTGCGCAACCAACTGGCAGCGGGCCACATTGCTAACCTTACTGACTTCTGGCGCGAAGCTGAGTCGCTGAATGTTCCTCTTGTGACGCCAGTCGAAGGAGCGGAAGATGAGCGAGAAGTGACCTTTCTGTGGCGCGCCCGACATCCTCTGCAGGGCGTTTATCTGCGTCTGAACCGGGTGACGGATAAAGAGCACGTAGAAAAAGGAATGATGAGCGCCCTTCCCGAAACGGATATCTGGACACTGACACTGCGTTTACCCGCAAGTTACTGCGGCTCCTATTCGCTGCTGGAAATCCCCCCCGGCACTACGGCTGAGACGATTGCACTGTCCGGAGGCCGTTTTTCCACCCTCGCCGGAAAAGCCGATCCGCTAAACAAAATGCCGGAGATCAACGTTCGGGGGAACGCAAAGGAATCAGTGCTGACACTTGATAAAGCTCCCGCCCTGTCGGAATGGAACGGCGGCTTCTACACCGGACAACTGCTTACCTCCATGCGCATTATCGCCGGGAAATCTCGCCAGGTTCGGCTCTATATTCCGGATGTTGATATTTCTCAGCCCCTCGGGCTGGTCGTGCTGCCCGATGGTGAAACCTGGTTTGATCACCTTGGCGTATGCGCGGCAATTGACGCCGCCATAAATAACGGGCGCATCGTGCCCGTGGCTGTACTGGGCATTGACAACATTAATGAACATGAACGCACTGAGATACTCGGCGGGCGCAGCAAACTGATAAAGGATATCGCCGGACATCTGCTGCCGATGATTCGCGCTGAACAACCGCAGCGTCAGTGGGCAGACCGTTCGCGCACAGTGCTGGCCGGGCAGAGCCTCGGCGGGATCAGTGCGCTAATGGGGGCTCGTTACGCACCGGAAACGTTCGGTCTGGTGCTCAGCCACTCTCCTTCAATGTGGTGGACGCCAGAAAGAACCAGTCGACCAGGCTTGTTCAGCGAAACCGATACCTCATGGGTGAGTGAGCATCTGCTTTCTGCCCCACCGCAGGGCGTACGTATCAGCCTGTGCGTGGGATCGCTGGAAGGTTCGACAGTGCCTCACGTTCAGCAGCTTCACCAGCGGCTGATTACCGCTGGCGTCGAAAGCCATTGCGCAATTTACACCGGTGGTCACGATTACGCATGGTGGCGCGGTGCACTGATTGACGGGATTGGTTTACTACAGGGTTGAGTTGACCCACAAACACTTTCAGGAAACGGTACAGACTTCCTGAATAAATCAAATTGTCACCTGCGGAAAAGGAATAATCATCAGATGTATGCCCGCGAGTATCGCTCAACACGCCCGCATAAAGCGATTTTCTTTCATCTTTCTTGCCTCACCCTTATCTGTAGTGCGCAAGTTTATGCGAAGCCGGATATGCGGCCACTGGGGCCGAATATAGCCGATAAAGGCTCCGTGTTTTACCATTTCAGCACCACCTCTTTCGACTCTGTCGATGGCACACGCCATTATCGGGTATGGACGGCCGTGCCGAATACAACCGCACCGGCATCGGGTTACCCGATTTTATATATGCTTGACGGTAACGCAGTTATGGACCGCCTGGATGACGAACTGCTCAAACAATTGTCAGAAAAAACACCGCCAGTGATCGTGGCTGTCGGGTATCAGACCAACCTCCCTTTCGATCTCAACAGCAGGGCTTACGACTATACGCCAGCAGCAGAAAGCAGAAAAACAGATCTCCACTCAGGGCGTTTTAGCCGTAAGAGTGGTGGCAGCAACAACTTCCGCCAGTTACTGGAAACGCGTATTGCCCCAAAAGTGGAACAGGGACTGAATATCGATCGGCAACGCCGCGGCTTATGGGGGCACTCCTACGGCGGCCTCTTCGTGCTGGATTCCTGGCTGTCCTCCTCTTACTTCCGGTCGTACTACAGTGCCAGCCCGTCGTTGGGCAGAGGTTATGATGCTTTGCTAAGCCGCGTTACGGCGGTTGAGCCTCTGCAATTCTGCGCCAAACACCTGGCGATAATGGAAGGCTCGGCGACACAGGGTGATAACCGGGAAACGCATGCTGTCGGGGTGCTGTCGAAAATTCATACCACCCTCACTATACTGAAAGATAAAGGCGTCAATGTCGTATTTTGGGATTTCCCCAACCTGGGACACGGGCCGATGTTCAATGCCTCCTTTCGCCAGGCACTGTTAGATATCAGTGGTGAAAACGCAAATTACACAGCAGGTTGTCATGAGTTAAGCCACTAAACACTGCCCGCTTTTACGCGGGCAGTACGCCTGAAACACTACGATCAGAATGATGCGGTAACTCCGGCATAGTAAGCCCGGCCTGGCTCGTTATAGGTATTCGCCCCTTCAGAAGATCGGAAGATCTGTTTATTGAGGATATTACTGACGCCGACATTAAGACGCAGATTTTTATTAATATCGTAATTGAAGTTCGTCCCCACCAGTGAATAAGCGCCCAGCTCTTTACCTGACAGACCGCCAGTATCTTCACTGCGGGTTTCCGCATGAGTACGCGGTTTTTGTCTGCCATATAACGTCCAGTTGACGCTGGCAGAAAACGCCTGGGTGATGGTCCAGTTAAGCGAGTTATTGATAGTATATTTCGGGATGACCGACAGAGGATTACCGGTGTCTTTTTGCTCCGAAGTGATCATCCATGTGGCATTGGTATTCCAGTTCAGACGATCTTTCACCAGTGGGAAAGACATACTGGCTTCGATACCGTCCACCAGAGCTTTCCCGCCATTCTGCCACTTGAGGATATATGCGCCTGAAGCGGTTTGCCCGATAACGTTATCCCCGGCCACGATCTTATTCTGGTAATCATTGCGGAAGTAGGTCACACTTGCGTGGTAATCTTCCCAGGTGAACTCCAGCCCAATTTCTTTATTGACGCTGATTTCCGGATCGAGATCTTTATTACCGATCAGGTAGCACCCGCCTGATGTAATATCTTTTGGACAGCCATTGCCTTTCGAGTAGAGCAGATAGCCTTCACTGGATTGATACAGGTTTGGGGCTTTAAAGGTTCGGGCAACCCCTGCTTTGACTTTGAAATAATCGCCCAATTCCTGCGAAAGGTTCAGACTGGGGCTGAAGTTCCCGCCGGAGTCGCTGAGATAATCAAAGCGCAGGCCGGGAATGATATTCGTGCCAAGAACCGGCTCAATGTTATCTTCAATATACAGCGCACTGATTTGAGAATGATTTTTACTGCTGCGATCCGCAGCAGAGCCAGAAATACCGCTGATATATCTGTCATTCACCGTCAGGCTGGTAGAGGAAGGATCATCGAGCTTATCGCGGTTCCACTCTGCACCAACGGTCAGCGTTTGATCAACCATCACATTCAAAGGAATATTAAGCTCGCCGCTGGTTCGCCAGGAACTCAGGCGATTGGTCGTAAACTTTTCACCCGCTAAAATACGCCCTTCACCACCGCCGGATAATCCTTCATTCATGCGGGTATTATTGGTTTTCTCGTAATAAACACCAAAGCGACTTTGTCCCCAGTCCCAGATACCATTATGCGTAATGCCATAATTCTGTCGGTACAGGCGGTTCGTCTCTTTGCCGGATTTTGCCAGGCTTTCGGTAACTGCACTGGAAGAACTGTTTTGCGTATCGCCCGCATAGATATTCCCCTGGCGGCTATATCCGGCTTCGAAATCGAGAATCTGCTGCGGATTTAATTTCCACGAGACAACGCCGTTAATATCTTTGTTACGTACCCCTTCATGCCCGGCTGCGTTTTTCGTACCGGCCGAGGAGTTAATATCCCAGCTGTCGGCATCCGTTTTATTCAGGTTACCGTACAAACGCGTGGTAAGAGCATTACCAGCCAGAGGCCCACTAAGGCTGAAATTGGCGCGACGCGTAGCGCCCTCATCGCTACTTTCCGGCTGGTTGGTGTATAACGACAGCGAACCGTGCCAGTCGTTGGTGGGACGTTTGGTAATGATGTTCACCACCCCCCCGGCTGCCCCCGAACCGTAGCGCGCCGCCGCAGGGCCGCGGATCACTTCAATACGCTCAACCTGTTCCGGTGGCACCCAGTTGGTGTCACCGCGGGTATCACGCTCTCCACGCCAGCTATAACGCACGGAGTTACGTGACGTCACCGGTACACCATCAATTAAAATTAAGGTGTTTTCCGGCCCCATACCGCGAATATCGATTTGGCGGTTATTACCGCGTGTGCCCGAGGCGCTATTGCCGGTAAGATTGACACCAGGCATTTTACGAATAATATCTGAAATGTCGTTTACCGGAGGGGACTTTTTAATATCCTCGCTGGTAATAACCGACACTCCCGGCTGCTGTTTTAATATCTGCTCAGCGGTGGCTTCCACCACCAGAGTCTCGTCATTATCGTCGTCGGAGGATTTAGCTACTGATACCTGGCTATTAAACCCAACCAGGAGCGCGGTTAGCGGCCAGAGGAGCTTGTGAGTTCTCATTCCTATTCCCTAATAAATGCCTAACTTAAAATGTTTGATCGTTAAGCTCACATCCTTTCCAGATACGTTTAACTGCAATTATGATTTTTATTACGAGAATGATAATAAATACCATTTAACAGAAATCAAGGCAATCCTAAGTGACATGAAAACATTAATATCGATATATATCAAATAGTTACGCTAGTGACGTGCATTTTTATTTCATTACACTTTTATCAAATACATTTCTAAATTACTGTTTGCAGTGCCAGTTAGTATACTTCTTGTACCACTGTTGCCACCGGCAACTCCGTATACCTGTCAATCATCAGGAATTTTGTCGCAGTTGCTCATGGGGACGCGAAGAATATTGGTTGTTCGGGCCAAGGATTCTCTAATTGAATAATTGCGGCGAGAAAACTCCCTCATGGGCTTTTTAATCATCGTCAGCATCCAGCCCGGCAGATTATCCACCTGTTGCCTCTCCATCAGACTCAGTAAGGCAAACAGGGTCTGCTGTGCCGTCTCTTCCAAAAAAACTTGTGGCTGATGAGTCAGCGTTACCAGATTATCCTGCGACACCACTGCTTACAGCGCATCATGTAGCAATACAGGATTATCTACACTGAATCATTAAGATATTTAACACTAAATATAATGCAAGACATAAGTGCTAAAACAGAGTGAAAAGAACTAATCTGAGCTTCAGAAAAATAGGATATATATCCGTTCTGAATCGCCACGCAATTTTAAATAACAATCAACAAGCATCGTCGATATCCATATATACCATATTTCTGTAATTGCATTAGCGCAAGACCATAAGTGTGGTTCGCAAGCAACTACAAAACATTGCAGTTTTATATAATCATAAATGTGAACTAAATTACACTCATGATTAGGTGGCTAATTAATAATTAGCGCACAATTCAACAATACTTTCGTTTGAAATTGTCTATTGTTATTAATTTAACCTTGTAATATATATTCCGGAATCATTTACTATGAATAAAATATACACTCTAAAATATTGTTATATTACTAGCACAGTAAAGGTTGTCTCTGAACTGGCCCGAAGGGTATGTAAAGGGAGTACCCGCAGAGGAAAAAGACTTTCAGTACTTACCTCTATGGCACTATCTGCATTACTCCCAACCGTTGCTGCTGCATCAACGGTTGGTGCAACAATCCTTACCAGACATACTGCGACTTTGCAGAAAATAAAGGACTGATCCTACCCACGTAATGTGGACACGGCCCTAAGCGAGATTATGGTTTTCAAATTGTTCCGGGCTGAGACCGCCACAGGCACTGTGACGACGCCTGAGCCAGACATACCAGCCGCTGCGGGCAACCCGAAGTACACGACACATCGCTTTGATGCTGAACTCTGCCCGATGATTTTCGATGAAGACATACTTCATTTCAGGCGCTTCGCGAAGTATGTCGCGGCCTTTTGGAGGATGGCCAGTTCCTTAGCCTGCTCCGCCAGTTGTCGTTTAAGGCGGACATTTTCAGCGGCCAGTTCGCTTTCGCGCTCTGACGAACTCATTTGTTGCTGCTGTTTACTGCGCTAGGCATAAAGCTGGGATTCATACAGGCTGAGTTCACGGGCTGCGGCGGCCACACCGATGCGTTCAGCGAGTTTCAGGGCTTCGTTACGAAATTCAGGCGTATGTTGTTTACGGGGCTTCTTGCTGATTGATACTGGTTTTGTCATGAGTCACCTCTGGTTGAGAGTTTACTCACTTAGTCCTGTGTCCACTATTGGTGGGTAAGATCAGAGCTGGCAACACTAACGTGGGTGGACTGGTATAACAATCGACGATTGCTGGAAAGACTGGGCCATATTACTTTGACAGCAGCAGAACAAGCTTATTATGCTTCCATCGAAAACAATGATTTGGCAGCCCGATTTCACAGATAAAACACTCTCAAGAAAACCCGGAGCAGTTCACTCATACAAGAAAGTCTAAAATATGAATATACTCCCAATGCAATATATGTTTCGTATTGGGAGCAAATAGCAGACTATTTTGAAGTTATTGTGTCTCTACTTCAGCATTTCCTGGACAGAATATATTTTCTGCTTTCTTGGGAGTGATCAGGTGATGTACAACTGTTTTATCCACACATAAATTGACTCCGGTAAGAGCTAATGTATGTCCATCACCATTTATTGTCAGCAACGGGCTGGAAAATTTCTCTGCCATCTTGCGAGCATTAATCCAGGGCGTTGTTGGGTCGTATTTGTGTGCAACAAACAGTAAACCCGAGGGCAGAACTGTATTTTTCAGGCGAGTTTTGTTCAGGTCGCTATGTATTGGCCACAATTCACAAAAATCAGGTGAATCAGAACGTCCATTGTCAAAGTTAATAGCTGGGAAGGCATTCGCAAGAGCGTCTTTTCGGGATATTCTCTCTTCTGGTGTTAATTTCTCATCTCCCTGATCAACACAAAGGATTACCCCCAAAGCATCGCTTGACTCTTCTGAGGCTATTGGAGCATTGAGCGCAGTTTCAATTTCATTACTGACAATCCCCTGTGAGAACTGGCGTATGGCAGTTGCAAGGGTTGGCCATGATGAACGCCATAATAGAAGGTCTGTTGTTAATGATATGAGTTCATCCGAAGATATATTTTCTCCCTTGCTGTCGATTAAAGGTCTGTGATGCAATTTTAATAACAGGTCGTGGAACTGAGTTATTGCCTTATCTCTGTCTGAAGAAAGCGGGCAACTTTTTGTACGCTCACACCAGGATGCGAAGCGATCAAACGTTTCCTGATAACTTTGTGCCTGCTTGAGTTGCCATGTGAAGTTGTCCTCCAGGTCATCAATATCGACGACTCCATCCAAAACGATAGATCTGACGTTGTAAGGAAAACGTTCTGCATATAAGGCTGCAATTTGTGTTCCATACGAATACGCCACGGCTGTCAGTTGTTTATCACCCAAGGCTTGCCTAATACGATCAATATCATATACAGCCTCGTTAGAGCCTATATGGCGAATGACTTCGGCTCCGGTATTATGGATACATGCATTAATTTTATTTAATACTCGTTGCTTTTCGGTTATGTTTTCCTGAATCTCTGTATCTGATTGCTGGCAGTTTATTGTCGGAGTGGACTGACCGACGCCTCGAGGATCAAATCCAATAATATCCCATGACTCACGAAGATTTGTGACTGGCCAGTCAAAGTTAATATAAGGATTTATGCCTGGTAACCCGGGCCCACCACTTATTATCAGGATACTTCCTTTATGCTTGCTTTTTGCCGGCAATTTTGTCAACGCTAGTTTGACTTGTGATTTTTTTTCATAAGAAGCATCTCCGCCTGTGTCTGTATATTTTAATGGAACAGACAAATAACCACATAGTAAGTCAGGAGACGGTTTTTCCTCACCAAACCAGTGGTTGAATTGACTGGTCATACAGGATTGCCACTCGATCTGCTGGGCAGATACGGTTACGGGTAGAAGTAAGGTTAAAACAATCTTGAAATGAGCAATTATCTTTCGCATTGTGCCTCTGAATATCAGTATAAAGATAAAATTTGAATATATTGACCCCTGTGTTGCGGTAGGGGGCTAGACGTTACGGATATTGGTCAAATGAGTACAAAATTAGAGAATGTTGTTTACTCTGAATAGCAGATAAACTCCCCGGGGCTATGCATTACCACCAGGGAGATTTTAGTTAACGGTCTTAAAAGGTGTACTTAAGACCAGCAGTAGTGATGAAATTATAGTTTTCTATGCCTGCACCATTTTTGCTGTATTCAGAAGTATTATCATTATGGTCATAAAGTGAAGTATCACCTTTCTTATTCGTAACCCGATTCCATGCGCCTTCAACATAAACTTTTGCATTAGGTGTTACGTAATAACCTGCATTGACTGCAATAGAATAGTAATTTTGGTCTTTGACCTTACTGCGATAAGTGATTCTTTTTACACGGGCATAGTGTTCATCGTTATCAGATGCTTCTACCCAGCCACTGTATTTAAATGTGCCACCAAACTCAAAATCTTCATAACGGTAACTACCCGTAAGGCCAATATAGGGCATTTTAAAACGTTGTTTATAGCCTATTACTCTTTCTCCATTAGGGATGGAGCCGATATCATCTCTGAATCCCCCGTCAGAGTATATATAGGAACCACCTCTGGCTGTAAAGCTATAACGGCTTTCCTGATATCCGGCCATAAGCCCCAGGCGATAATCTGGTTCATTTAAGAGCCAGCCTTTGATATTCAGATCAAATTCGTTGGCAAAATTAAGGCGGGTATCGGGATGTCTGCTTTCATCTGTCCAGATGCCAGGCTTGTCTGGGTCCTGCCAGTCACGGTCAATCATATTACCCCCTTTCTGACCGAGAGTAGTCCAGCCAGCAGCCCCGACCGATACCTGGGGCATCAAATCCCAATTAATTGCACCTTTAATAATTGCAGCGTTATTGAATTTCCAGTCGAGTTGACTGACTTTTTGGCCTCCTTCTTCGGCTAGATAAACACGCTCTTTTGTTTTTCCGCTCAGAGTTCCAAGACTAATGTCCGCATTTATGTTGTCAGGAGTAAACGATAAAGTCTCGGTAGAAGCAAAAGAGCTGATCGCAATAGGGGTTGTCAGGACTATTCCCAGAAGTTTCGCCCGCATAAAGATCTCCATTCAATCGTTTTAATGATTTAACATGTATTTTTTATATCTAACTTGATGAGTCAATTGTATATTGCTCTGTTGTTTAGATTTTGTTTAAGGTCGAGTCATTATCACGGCATATCGCTGGCACTGCAGTTTGATTGGTTATCATTTATTTGATAGTTAAACTCTCTTATATTTGTGTATGTTTTTGCTTTATTTATTTTGTTGTGATGGCTTTAGAAGTATATGGGAATTGATGGCCAATGATATAAAAACGTATATTAGAGAAGTAATTACCTGACATATCAAAAGCATAATCGAGTAGGCAGCCTGGCGGCTGCGGCTTGTCATGGCCTGTAATTACCGTTATAAAAACAGACAATATCATTGTCTTTCAGGTGGTTATATAGCCCGTTCAGCTAAACCTCGCAAACAAAAATCCAGCAGACAATCTTCCCGCTCAGCCCCCCCCCCTGTTGCGATGGCGGGTGGTCCCCTGCGCCGGAGGAACAGATAATGAAGCCGGGCTGTGTTTTCCCGACTTCGCCAGCGCTGCCGATTACTGTATGGAGAAAGATATTCCATACCTGTTTGAAGAAGATGCCACCGGCAATTATGAAACAACTGTATGGATAGTTGGTGAGCCCGACGGTAATGTCACCATGCTCCCCATGTCCTGGAAAAATTTTCTGTCCGTGTGCACGATACATCCCTTTATCTGTCCGCAGTGCGGCACCTCACATCCTCCCCCTGCGTAATTCATGCTTCCCCGTTTTGCCGATATTTTCCAGCAGGGAAACCGCTGGCTTAACTGGCTGGAGAAGCAGCCGGAAGATTCAGTGCGTCCGGTGGTGATTGAGTCAGTGACAAAAATCATGGCCTGCGGGACCACGCTGATGGGTTACACACAGTGGTGCTGTTCATCACCGGACTGTTGCCACACAAAAAAGGTCTGCTTCCGGTGTAAAAGCCGCTCCTGCCCGCACTGCGGAGTGAAGGCTGGCGCACAGTGGATACAGTATCTGCTGAGTCTGGCCCCCGATTGCCCGTGGCAGCATATTGTGTTCACACTTCCCTGCCAGTTCTGGTCCCTGGTGTTCCACAACCGGTGGTTACTGGCAGAGATGAGCCGTATTGCAGCGGATGTGATACTGGAAATCTGCCGCCAGGCGGATGTGGAACCGGGGGGATTCACGGTAATCCACACATGGGGCCGTGACCAGCAATGGCATCCACATATTCATCTGTCGACCACTGCCGGTGGTGTGACGTCAGGTCATACCTGGAAAAACCTTCATTTTACGCCCGTAAGGTGATGAGCATGTGGCGTTACCGGATAACGCGGTTGCTGTCACGGAAATATCCGGACCTGGCGATACCGGATGCGCTGGCAGCAGAAGGAAGCTGTAAACGGGACTGGAATCGCTTCCTGAACACGCATTACCGCCGTGGCTGGAATGTCAACGTATCCCGGGTGATGGATAACGCCACACATGTGGCGGTGTACTTCGGCTCTTACCTGAAAAAGCCACAGGTGCCGATGAGTCGTCTGGAGCATTATGCCGGTCAGGATGAAGTCGGTCTGCGTTATAACAGCCACCGCACACGGCGGGAAGAGTACCTTGTGATGAGCGGTGATGAGTTTATGGAAAGGTTCTCGTGGCATATGGCAGATAAGGGGTTCCGTATGGTGAGGTACTACGGGTTCCTGAGTCCGGTGAAGCGGCGCTTACTGGAAGAGGTGGTATACACCATAACGGAGACAGTGAGAAAAACAGCAAGGCAAATAACATGGAGGGGGATGTATCAGCGGTTACTGAAGGTTGACCCGCTGAAATGCGTGCTGTGCGGAAGTCAGATGCGTTTTACGGGGCTGAAGCGGGGATACCGTCTGGCAGAGCTGGTTATGATGCATGAGCCACTGGCCAGGATGCGGTGGTGCGGCTGAGAGCCGCATCGGGGAAGTTGCATCCATTGTCCGGGAAATGGAGCAAAAAACCATCACTGATACCCGGTATCAATCAATGCAGTCCATTTAATTGACGGCGGTGCACTCATGGCACGCAGGCAGTGTTGAATAAACATCCGTTTTTGGGTGTTTTTTTAATCTTTTTAGGGTTTAAATTCCTGTCGATGAACGAGCGCCATCTGCCGTAAGGCCAGTGCTGTGGGATAGTCGATGGTCACTGGCAGGGCGGCCATTGAGCCCTGAGAAGTAGCTGAAGGTATGAGGCCAGTCATGATCGGTATCTCAGTATCATTATTTGTTCAGGTAAGTCTGATGGATTTTTCGCGCCGTTTCTGGCTGTCAGAAGCTGTCCAGAATTTGATTCCATTCGGCCTTACAGTCCAGCAGGTACCGGAGGCCGTTGTCGGCCCCGTCAAGTAAATCGGAAGCCTCTCCCATTTTTCCCCAAAGCGGCGGGTGTTGACGTAATGAATTCCTTCAAGGCTCCGGGTGCCGTCATTTCTCTTGGCATATCGGAAATCTGTCGCCCGTTCATCCGCTTGGTGAAGAGCTTTAACCACCTCTTTGACGATTTTAAAATCGGAAGGCCGGTAGCTGTCATCAACTTCCAGGATCAGCTTTTGTGCCAGCGGCCATAGATTATTCAGGTTATGGTCATCTTTTTTGTACTGGTGTTTATCCGGGTCTTCTGCCAGTGCAAGGGCCAGTCCGATAATTTGTTTGATAAGGAGCTCCAAGTGATGTCGGTAGAGAAACAACACCGGATAAACCAGAAAATCCTGGTCCCGCCCGGATTCATCAATGTGGTTAATCAGAATATCAGCAGCTCGCCTGTAACCTTCAGTGTAAGCTGTACCATGATCCGGCATGTAATTCAGGCAGGCATTATTGTGCCAGTCGCTGTCGCTGGCCAGCAGCCCCGGTTCTAACGTTTTTCCCTTTTTCATTTCAGCTCCAGAATCTTTTAACAGCCCCGGTTCGGTACCTTATCCGGAAATCCCGCCTACTGTATGTATTCAGCGGTCAGCAGCCAGTTCTTCAGCCAGCTTCACAAACCCTTTGTGCTCAGTCTGCAGGTAATGACTGTAAATCCGGGCATCACGTTCTGTCAGTCCGGATGGATTACCGGTGAAGTAACGTTGTAGCACCGCAATACAGTGATTGTAGGTATCGAGATCATATTCCCAGTTTCCCAGCTCACCGGCCGCATCCAGCTCCCGGCGAAACTGCTCGTATTTACGGAGCAGAATGCCAAGACCTAATTCTGTTGCAGCATAAACATTATTTTCTTTTGGCGCGGAAATCGCATTACGGATTTTTTCAAAAGCATAACTGAAATCATTTCTCTCATTGAATGCAGTAAACATGTCATTTCCTCAGTTGAATAGTTAGCCGTGCAATTTTACCACACCTCAATCATCGCCAGATGAGTGCTACTCTGTTGAGAAAGTGACTTTCACAAAAATGAATTTCACATATTGAAATAATAATCAGGCATATAACCACTCCATTAAATTACCGAACAGTGGTTTTCAGATAATCCGATTTTCTGCGTATTTACAACTTTCCGGAAGTGAATCATGCACGCGGAATAAGCAAAGCGGTGTTTTCCGGTGTGCAGCGGCTGTATGTCCGGAACAGGATGTAACACAATATATGGGGTATCATCTCGCATGGAAAGGGACAATGACCACAAGATATGGAATGCGGTGACCGCTGCGCGCCGGCGGGGCTGAAGAAGATCCTGAACAACCGGAAACCGGATCTGCGCGGCGGGAAACACGCAAAGGATATGATAATTAAGTAATGCCCATAATATCATCCTTAATATGATATTTACCATTAATCACATAATCATATCTGATATGATATTTGCTGACAGAGTAACAAATCATTCTGGATATGATTTATTACTTAACAGCATATTATCATATTGAGCGTACAGAATGGAAGAAGAAAGGGTGTTTTCACTCAGCTATGAACAACTGACCCGGTTTGCGGAACAACGCATCCGGGAATGCAATCTGGACAGCCAGGGCGTGATTTATCTCTGCGAGTCAGCCAGCCAGGGCCGGAGCCGTGCTGATCTTCTGGCATGAACTGGCCATAAATGGCTATGCCTCAATGAATGCCATAAAGAGACAGGAGCTCATTGACGCCGGCCATCAGCGCCTCAGAAACCTCATCTGGCCGGAGGATGACAGGTAATGCCGCAGAGCCGCCGACCGTCGCCACTGCAGCGGAGAGTGCTGATTGTGCTAGCTGCCCTTGATGAAAAACGGCCGGGCCCCGTGCTAACGCGGGACATAGAACGGTTGCTGGAGCGAAGCGGGGAAGCCCCGGTCTACGGACCAAATTTGCGCGCCTCCTGCCGGCGCATGGAAGCATCAGGCTGGCTGCGCACCCTGCGCGCCCCGAATCTGCAGCTGGCTGTCGAGCTGACGGACAACGGCCGGGCCGTGGCACAGCCTCTGCTGCAGGCAGAACAGGACCGCCTCCGGGCAGAACAGCGCGCGGCAGAAGTCGTCGTTCTGCCGCTAGTCCCGGTATCAGGTCTGCCTGCAGACGGCACTTCTGCCACAGATCTGCCGGTGGAGCTGAACGGCATGACGTATCAGGCCTGCCGTGGGGATTTTGTGGTGCGTCTCGACGGCAGCACCTGTCTGCAGTTATGGAATAAAGAAGGCAGGGTGGTACGCCGGGAGGGCGATCCGCTGGAAGTGGCGCAGTGGCTGCAGGCCTGTCACGATGCAGGAATAGAAGTTCGTGTACAGGTTAATGAAAGCGTCACCCCGTAAAAACATGCCAGCACGGTTTACACGTCATCCCATGGTGGCAGCCGGTTAACTTTCCTGCGCCACCACTGGAAAGATTCCATAAACAGTCCAAACAAAAAAACTGTACGGCAGTTTTCTCCTGTTGCAGTTCCATCATCCAGCAGCCTGACAAAGGACAAGATGTGATTTTGTATTACCGCCACTCGGACAGTTCCACACAATTCAGTTCACTGTCAGGGCAACCCCGCTCACCCAGAAATCTGGTCCTCTCTGTGCGAATAAGTTTTATTAAAGCAAGTATGTGATTATTATCGTCGATAATTTCTTCCGGTTATTGAACTAAAAAATTACTTGATAGGCACTTTTTAGAAAAAGTATTTACACAGAATGGTAAACCGGATCTCTAATTCACCACCCATCTGGACGTAAGCTTTAATACTACGATTTTCTGACCTGTTACTGATGGTACACCGTACTTACACAAAGAAAAATTTATTGTATCTGTCGAGGTCTGGTGCTGTTGTTGAGTAAACACTTTTCGAATCAAATATTCTTGTTTAAAGAAATTCCTATCGTTAGTATTTGACTCGCACTGAGAATAATTATTTATATTGAAAACGACGCCAAGAGCAGGGTCAGAAGCCACCTGATAAACCGTTGCTTTGCCATTTAAAACCCCACCAGAAACAGCGTCCATCTTCAGAGATTGCGTTGTTCCCACAGGAGCATAGTAACAATCTGTTGTTATAGATGTTGACACATTTTTTATGGTTCCATTATTTGCATTAGAATAAACCGTTCCAAAATCAAAGCTGTTTTTATCTGCTTTGATATAACATCTCTGCGGAACAGATATTGCACCACTAATATACAGTTTGGCTGTAACAGGAGTATCTGTATCACCTTTTTGATTACGCACAATTATTTTAAACTCCAACAAATTAACATCATTAAAAGATATACTCTTTGCAGAAATATTTTTCGGGAGCTTTGCATAAAGATAAGGCATTCCACTATCAGCATGCATATAAGCTGCAATTGCATAATTGCAGCCCACCGAAATATTGCCACAATATCCTTGAGCAGGTGCAGATGCATTGGCTGTATCTTGTTGCGAAACAGGCGGAGAATTAAAACTGTTATCAATAGCAGCACGGGTATTCCATATTCTCCCCACAACAGCCTGGTTGTTCTCATATATCCCAACAACTGGAGGGTTGTTTGGAAACGCAAGAGTGAACATATAATTGTTACCTGCGTCATCGGTTATAGTGGCTACATGTCTTGTTATCTCAAGAGAATAATTTGCCTTGCCATTATAATCTAATGAAACAAGTCCTCCTGTACATAAAAAGTTTAATGGATAACAAGGATTCGAGTTAAATGATGAAATATTCCCTGACGTATTCATATTCAGCTGGCTTACCTTAAACCAATCACCTGAAACAGCTCCTGAGTCTGCAACACCAAAACTCTTATTAACGTTAATAACCTGATTTCCAGGGGTGTAAGAAGCTATCGTTGTTTTCGCCCACGACAGGCAAAATAGTAATATAAAAACATTTTTCATTTTTGTCATGTACTAAATACTCACATGCAGGCTTTGTGTATAAATCTCTCTGAGCATCAGTTATATGTGATATTCATATTAACTGATGTATCTATATTCCCAGGAGTCACAACTGCATTGCTGCTGTCTTTAATCACTGCAGCCGTGACACGAAAATCAAACGAGTCTGAATTGTTAACTAATATATCTTGTAACTCTTTAAGCTGAATTCTGTTTTCTTTATCATCATAAAGTCCTATTGCAACACCTGATGCATAACCTGCACCTGATTTGTTCCTTATAACATTGTTACTCGTGTCAATGTTATCACCAGAAAATGACACTTTAACATTATTAACATTTGTACAGTCAGTAAAATGGAATCCCACCGTTTTTTTTACATTTCCCTGAGCCAGGTCAAATCTCTGAAACTCGCCGAAGTCAACGTCCAGCGTTGCATTATCCAGTTTACACATTGGTGGTTCGATATTAACCGTGAAAGTCATATCGACAGACTGAGACGCTTCATCACCACCGCTAGCTCCGACAGAAACAAAAAGCAAAAGCCATAATGCATTTAAACAACGCCTCATCGGTTGTTTCCTTACATATGATGCATCTGTAAAAGTGATTTTATACATTTGTCCCTTTCACTACCTTTAATGACATAAAACTCTTTCGTACACAATAACTCCACGATCATTCACATAACCATATACGTATGTTCCGGGCGTCATTCCGTTACCTACAGACTGCTCCATATCTGGCTCCAGCATCAGTGGCATGTCCTCTGCTCCCCTGCCGCTACCATTCTTCATTTCCGTCAATGTCACATAATGCCGACCACGGTTATGCAGCATCAACATTCCTCCCTGACGGATGTCACAGGACAACTCTGGTCTTTCCTGTTCTGCTCCGGCTGTGCGTGAACGCAGAAACACTTTCAGTCTCAGCACAACCGGGATAGTCAACCTGTTTCGACAGTCAGACGCTGTCGACGGTATCAACCTGATAACCAGCCAGTTCAGTCCTTCCTTTCCCTCACGCCACTGAGACAGAGACGGCGCAATCAGCAGGCGGCGGGAAAAATCTGGCTCCAGCCGGGACAGTTCCGGATACACATGCCCCTTCCTGACTCCATTTTCATCCTCAAGCCAGGTCTGCATCAGCCATGGGCGGGAGCCGGGATTAGTGACAGTCAGGCTGCCCGTAGTGGCCTCCGCCTCATTCTCCCTGATAATTACCCGGCTTCTTTCCGGATACGGTATCTGACCACCGGACTCAGCATGCACCTGACCGGCACAGAAGAAGGTCAGGACAATCACAATCATGCATCTCAGCGACATACCGCCACCATTTCCGTTACAGGACCGGTCTGCTTTTTATCCAGTGGCAGGCTAAAATCGACATGACACTGTTTTCCTCCACTGCTCACCGTCAGCCGCCCTTTCTCCGGAACGCCAGCCAGGTAAACACGTCCCTCATCACCCACAATACCGGTGTTCTCCTTACCCGACGGCATACCGTCCAGAGAAACAACTGTGCCAAACGGCAGAACACTGCCATCAGGACGTTTCAGGGTGAACACAACCTGCCCCCCCCGGTACACGGTGTAATCCAGAACCACCACTGCACCACGGGTGGGAACAGTACGAGCAGACGTCTCTGCCAGTACGATATCGTCCGGCAGACCGTCAGTACGCAGGTCAATCCGGTTTTCGGTATATAACTGTGGCGATGAAATCAGCGCCGTTCCCGCCCAGGTGGTTCGTCCGCCCGCACTGGTGCCGATACCGGACACACCGCTGGCATTAACCACAATGGCACCATTATCCGTCACACTGTTGCTGCCAAACGCTACGCCACCGCCCCAGGCCACCGCAGAGCCGGACAGGCTGAAATCCGTTGTTCTGTACCCGCCACTGTGGGTATACCCCAGAGATGCCGTGCTGAAATCACCATTCCAGGTCAGAGAGGCATTCTGCCCTTCATCAGCACCACCATTACCCCAGTTTCCTCCCACGCGGTAACGCATTTGTGTCTCAGGCACACTGCCACTCAATGTGGCAGCTTGTCGCAGCTGGCGGTCCGTGCGTGTTGCACTCCATGACACCGAAGAGGAGGTTGGCTCCTCACGCCCAAGCAGACGGCTCAGCGGAACGCTCATGTATAAATCAATCTGCCGGTTGTTATCGTAGCCATAGCTGCTCCCCCTCATCTGGTCCATGGAGAAGGTGGTACTGAAATAAATATCTTTCCAGCTAAAGCTGTGGGACAACGAGAACGAGCGGTTCACCTCGCCACTGGTCCAGTAGTCCTGCTGCGACGCACTCAGAGAGACCGAGCCCAGAGTACCCAGTGACTGATTCAGACTCAGGCTCATCCGGTTTTTCAGACGATTTTCCCACACATAACGGGCCTGCTCCGTCCGGGACACAAAATCACCGAAGGAATAGAAATCCTTCGTTGAATAACGATAAGTGGCCAACGTCACAGTCGTGCCCGTATCCACCTGGCTTTTGGAATATTTCAGTCCATATGACTGACCGGTATGAAGATCGTCATACTTTTCAGCTCGCGATACAGAAACATCGGCAGAGACAGCCCCCACGCGCCCCAGCGAAAGGGTGCTGCCAATACCTGCCGACTGATATTTTCCTGCCTGCAGTGTTTCACCAAACACGGTGATGCCGTGACTGAAGCCACAGGACCATGCCCCATAAACAAACAACGGGTCATCATAATAATCTTCCGAGCCGCTGTTATCGTAACGCCCTGCGGACAGTTCAAATCCCGACACACCCTCACGTTTCATCTCCGGCAGTGTTGAAAAAGGCTGGATAAAGCTATGCTCACTACCATCCGATTCCCTGACCGTGACTACCAGGTCTCCGGAATAACCGGAGATACTGAAGTCATTCAGCTCAAAAGGACCTGCGGGTACGTTGGTCTGATATACCTGACGCCCGTTCTGGGTTACCACCACAACCGCCTGTGTGCGCGCAAATCCCCGGATGGACGGCGAGTAGTTCCGCAGACGGGAGTTCAGCATGTCATCATTACTGTAAAGCCGGACACCCCGAAAGCTGACCGAGTCAAGAATCATCCCGCCAGTGGACACATCACCGATACGCAGGGAGGCACGCAGTGCGCTGATATCACGCTCAAGGTAAGTGTTGTAGAAACTGGTACTCTCACTCCGGCTGTGTGCCCACCGGGAATCAGTCAGATACTGACTGTAATTGCCGGATGTTCTCAGACGCCACGGTCCCAGGTTAAGCCCAAACCGGGCGCTGGCGTACAGACTCCGCGATGAATAATCATCAGAATTATTCCTGTTTCCGGTCAGACTGTAATCCATCAGCAGGGCCGGAACTCCATTATCCCAGGTATCCGGCGCGGAGCGTAACTGTGCTGCACGCCCCAGGAAAGCCTGTGGCACGCGAATATCGACCCTGCCCTCTCCCTGATTAAAGGTGACACTGCTGTAGGGGGTCTGAGACATAAAATCGGCAGAAGAGATAACACCATCCTTCAGTTCCGGACGATGTCCTGCATCCAGCAAATTATTAAAGAAATCCGGCGGAAAATCGGGCAGCAACCCTTTGTCCCCGGTATTACGAAAATTCAACTTTTTACGGGTATAGAAATTATCATTCACCCAGATACTGACGTCCTGCTCTCCTTCAATTCCACCTCCGGGATGTGAGAATACAGACAAGTCAATATTTTCACCATCAATACCGGCTGCCAGCAGTGACGGGTCAAAATAATCTCCGCCCACCGCACGGTTGCTGATAAAAACAAGCAATGATGGTAATAATAAGTTTTTTCTCAGTTGCATAATACTCCGTCAGTACCGGATGTATTTATTATTCAGTCACCACAGGTATCTGTTGCTCAAGAACAAGAGGCACAGAAACCCCCTCCCTCACAACTGCTTTCTGCTGTCGGGGAATAAATGAAACAGAGATGTAATACAGCTTCTCCCGGTTGTCTTTTTTTTCCGGGAGATAAATAAGCCCGACTTTCACATCATCACGTTTATTAAGGAGGCGGACTGGCGGACTCAGCGCAAAGGGAGTCTCTCCCTGGCCGTCTGACCTGATAACCCGTGCTGTGATGATATATTCGTTGTCTGTGTCGTTATAAACCGTGAAGTAAAAAATACGACTGTCCTTCACGGTTATTTTCATGGGTTCCACGGCGACACCTCTTTCAGGTTCCTGTGTCTTCCCTTGCGCTGATATAAATAAAGAAATTACAAATAAAACCGTCAACAGAAAAATATTAACGGACGATTCCCTCATATTCGCGCACCGCCCCGTAATCATTCACGACGCCATATTTTATGCGACTGCCGGTGCCGGCACTAACATCCACCGTCACACTCTTCTCCGGCGAGATAAACCATGAAACGCCTTTACCCTGATAACGTTTACCGCCCGCGTTCACATAATTAAGTTGAACAACATAACGTGTGGGATTATGAACTGTCATTTTCCCCCCTTTATCAGCATGCCACTGCAGGGACTCCGGTTGCTGAGGCTTACCAGCAAGTGCAGCTGGTCGATAAATCATCGGCACCTTAAAGCGGTATGCAAGACTGAGCTGCGCACTGATTTTGTCATCTTCAGCTTTTTGTTCACTGCGCTCACCGCCCGGCAGGGAGTTTGAGACCGCCCAGTACAGGGTTTCCCGGTCTTCAGGAACAGCACTTTTTTTTACGATACGCACAGTAAATGTGGATGAGGGCTCCACACGAAAGACCAGCGGCACAGATGTAAAAACATCAGTGCGTTTTTCGTTAACATCTTCAACCCATGCCTGAACAAGCCAAGGAAGATGAGTATCTGTGTTATCCAGACGATAAGAGCTGCTATTTTTCCGTCCATCAAAAATTAGCATGCTTTCACGAGGGCCAAAGGACGCAGCCCCTACACATGAGCAGAACAAGACTCCAGTGAGAATAAAAACAGAATAGAGTTTACGCACAAATCATCCCCATAACAGGGTTGCCCGAGAGCAACCCGAGAGCATGAAAATAATAAGATAAGGAACAAGAATTAATTAAATAGCGGCAGTAGCTGCCTTAATGGTTAGCGTCCCAATAGCTTCAACAGTACCACCAACGACATTACTAGCATCACCTGGGGTGACAGAATCGATATATCCAGTCAAAGCAATGACTTGCTGCGGTAGTGCGGAAGTGCCATCATTAGCCTTCTGAACATCAATGTCATATTTAGTGCCGACAGTTATCGCAGTTCCATCACTTTTCGTTACATAAACACCAACACCCTGTGCACTAGTATCATTGGATTTTGGTTGAAGGTAATTAGCAGTGCTTTGATTATTATTTCCATCGGCCAAAACATATGAAATTTGAGATGTCGTTGTATCACAGTTATTTAAAGTTACAGAAAAGGATTGTTTTTTTGTAGCTCTATCTGTGATCTGTTGTTTAGTCACTTCCCCAAGATCAATGCTTTGGGTTACATCATTTGTGCTCACCTGACAAAGGTTGGAGGTAACCCGCCCAGTAAAGTTTAAGGTTGCGTAGCTGGAATCATTAGCGGCACTTGTTGCCATAGCCGCGCCACTAAACAGAGCAGAAACCACTGCCAGAGACATAATTGTCTTTTTCATAATGTCCTCTTATCAATAAGAATCAGATAATTTTCTCTCCACGCTGTCTGCTCCGCAGGCCTGAGAAAGCACCTTCCACTTCAACGATCAGGATACCAGCCTGTGTATGCTCAGCGGCACAACATCTCCATGGCTCTCAGGCTGGCGGCTGCGGTGCAGACCAGCATATCTGGCTAACTGCAACTCCAGTTTTACAGTTAGGACCATTATGTAAAACACATGGCAAAACGATATGTTTATCTGTTTTTTCAGTAAAATATGGAGTATTGCTTTGTTTTTTATCTTGTTAGCGAGACATAAAACCAGTGATTTCATTCCCCAAAAACACATCCCCCGGACAACAGAAATGACGTGACCATCTGACGGTTTAGGCATGGTCTGTTTTTTTCTTGATATTCAATACGATGGAAAACGAAAAGGAGAGGGGTTGACAGAAAAGAGGAAATAAATAAAATTATTTACAGTTTGGTCCTAACCGTCTAATTACAGATTCTTTTTTGACCAGATATTCCTGAACCTTTCCACATTACTGGCCGTGTATATCACAGTGTGTCTGATATTGCGGTGCCCCAGATAATCCTGAATCAAGCGGGTATCCACACCACGGTCAGCCAGAGCAAAACCACAGGCATGTCTCAGCATATGCGGATGCAGGCTCACTTCAATCCCCGCACGTTCACCCAGGCACTTTATGGCCTGCCACGCACGCTGCCGCGTCAACCCCGCCCCCTGACGAGAGACAAACAACCATTCACTCTCCGCTCCGGGAAAAGAGCTTCTGACTTTCAGCCAGGATTTCAGTATCCTGACCTCATCCCGTTGTATCGGGTGTATCGTGCTGAATCCATTTTTCATCCGCCTTATATGCAGACTCCGGTCCCGCAGACTCACATCATTCAGTCGCAGACTGCAGACCTCGCTCACCCTGAATCCATGAATAAAACTCAGATAAAGCAGACAACTGTCACGTTCCGGTGTGCTGCTTCTTCCCGCTTCTGCAAGCAGAAGTTCCACTTCTGACTGTGTCAGGTATTTGCGCTGCTTCATTTAAAACCTCTCTGATACCATACTGCTCATACTACTTTTCACAACAGTGACAATCCGCACGACGCGGCAAAAAACACACCATACCAACCAATAAACTTATTAAAAACAGGGCTTTTCTCTTTCCTGTTTTTCAGTAATATCACCTCCCGTTAACCACCCGTGAGTATACAGCTGCAAAACAACCAGCACTCATGAAACACTCTATCTGACAGGAGATGATAACTTGTCGCGGCGCTATCTGTCCGAAGCTGAAGTTCAGCGAATTCTGGATATTGCATCCCCACACTCCCTGCGTAATTACTGCATGATTTATCTCGCCTTCATTCACGGTCTTCGCGTTTCTGAACTCATATCCCTGCAACTCACTGATTATGACCCACTGGCTTCCACTCTCTCCATACGGCGACTCAAGGGAGGACTCTCAACCATTCACCCGCTCAGCACTGAAGGCTCCCGTATCATCCGTCAGTGGCTGCAGGAACGTTCCGACTCATCGCCTGCGGAAAACCCGTGGTTTTTCCCTTCATACAACAACACACACATCACCCGTCAGCGCTTCTGGCAGATTATTCGCGCCTATGGCGACATGGCCGGACTGACCGTCCGGGCTCATCCGCACATGCTGCGGCATGCCTGTGGCTTTGCTCTCGCTGAACGGGGAAATGACACCCGCCTGATACAGGATTACCTCGGACACAAAAACATTCGTCACACCGTCCGCTATACTGCCACCAGTCCTGCACGCTTTCGTCAGGCATGGCGGAAACCTCCGGGAGAAACTCGTCCCCGGCAGACGCTCACACTGACATACAGCAGCAGTCATATCCAACCCCGCTCTTTTACCTTTTCCCCGACGGGGCTTTCACAATCCTGTAATGAACACGGAAAGATAATGAAAGCCATCCGTAAACAACTCAACGAAATACACCATATACTGAAAAGAATGACTCTCCGGCCTGCCACAGGATAAAACCGGCAGCACCGGGTTCACGCCGACAGAATGCCCGGTATCGGACTGATAACGCTCTGCCGTAACGGGCGGCAGAGCCAAGAAACACCACATTCTTTCCGGATTATTCCGGAAAGAATGACACAGGGAATGGCAGAAACATCTGTTCCTGCCATTCCCTGTCCATGAGCCGGATGTGTTTTCTTCTTATTTCACAAGAATATCAATATTATACTTCTTCACTTTATTCCTGCGGGCATCATTTCTTGTCTGAAGAACCCTCAACTCATACTTACCGGACTCCGGTAGTATATACGTAAGCGCCTCATTTAAACCGTCTTTCGCCTCCCTTTCCTGTTTCCGATACTAATGTCCATTTTCGCAGTAAAAGGACATTTAAGATGAATGCACGAAAGGCGGTACTGGCAGATAATCCGGAATTGATCCTGCCTGTGCTACAGCTGAGATTTGACGAGTCACTGTCGTACCCGCGCATTTCTGCGCAGACTGGTGTCAGCAAAACCGCCATTTTTTCTCTGGTGAAGCGATTTCACCAGGTATTTACTGACTGGCCCCTTTCCGGTGAATATTCCTGCGGGCAACTGGCCTGGGCTCTTTTCCCGGGGCGATATCCTTCAACCCCGACTGTGACTCAGCCAGTGAAAGCAGAGAAACCCCGTCGGAACCGATTTTCACCGGAGTTTAAATGGAGACTTGTTCAGCAAACTCTTTTACCCGGTGCCTGTGTCGCACAAATAGCTCGTAAGAACGGAATAAACGATAACCTGCTCTTCAACTGGCGGCATCTCTGGCGTAACGGCGGCCTGCAGCCGCCCGGCGAACATGAACCATCGCTACTGTCAGCGCCATTACCGTCTTATATCACTGGCGCTGACAACTACGCAGAAATTCCGGACTCATACCAACCATCAGATAACACGGACCTTACCATACTGCCGTTACGCCCTGTCCTCTTAACCGTTGCCGGACGTGTTTGACATATCCTTCATCTATCATCTCATCGGGGAGTCGATCACAGAGGATATTACTCAGGGTGGCGATCGAACTATCCGATAATCTGAACCCTTTCCTGAGCCCACACCATGAGTCGTCAGAAAGGTTATGCAGCCGGTTAAAGAAATCCGTGAAAAAGTCTGTTAAAGACGCTCGCCGCGCAGACAAAATTGTCCCGGTCGCATCGTCCAGGATCTGCACTTCGGTACTTTCCCCTCCCAGCACCTGAAGCAGGTCGGCAATATCTGGCCAGTATTTCAGATCAAATCCATTCAGCTCATCCAGTCGAGGTTGAATGTAGCTCCGGTAGAGTCCGTTTTCGCGGCCTGCCTCATTCAGGAAATCAGTCAGACGCAGCAACCTGTCAACGGAGAAACTTCCGCTTCGGTTAAGTATGTCACTTCTGCGGCGGAGCATTGCTTCCAGCTGCAAAGCCGTGCACGAGATGTCCTCATTCAGGGACTGAAGCTCGTTGTAGTCTGCACGTAAGACTGCATGATTATCAGCCGTGGCAAAGGCCCCTGCAAAAATGCTCTGTTCCAGAAAGTTCCAGAGCTGGCATCCGGTGACATTCTTTTCCTGCAGTTCGGTGTAGACAGGTTTCATTTCATCGTGACGGTCTATCAGTCTTTCAAACACGGGCCAGGTTGAGCGCCAGGCCGAATCTGGTCCATCACGCCAGGCATGGAGTTTTTCTTTCAATATCTGAAGTGCCTGTGCAGCAACTTCATTTGTGCCATCATTCATAAACGTACTCACAATAAAACAGGTCAGGGTTCATTATTAACCGTCAGACTGCTCGTGTCGGTATCTGTAGACAGGTTATCTGCAATCGACGGGGTACCTGTTGCTTCCGACTTTGCCGGAAACCGGATCTGCTCGGTGGGAAGCCGGTAAGTGATATGATAATTAAGCAATTTACGTAAAATCATATCAGGTATGATTTTCATCATTAATGATGAAACAATATCTGATATTACCAATAACCAATAACACACAAATCATGCAGGATATGATTTTTACCTGTCAGAACATTATCAGATGGAGCGTGCAGGATGGATGAAGAAAGGGTGTTTTCACTCAGCTATGAACAACTGACCCGGTTTGCGGAAAAACGCATCCGGGAATGCAATCTGGACAGCCAGGGCGTAACTTATCTCTGCGAGTCAGCCAAAGCCGGAGCCGTGCTGATCTTCTGGCATGAACTGGCCATAAATGGCTATGCCTCAA